>Ga0209330_1000002_pt1 | contig 246537 bp, 203 predicted proteins | sample JacPinW_OM2H0_O3_FD_187969 | JGI IMG/M metagenome (GOLD analysis project Ga0209330, IMG submission 187969) | Forest soil microbial communities from Algoma, Ontario, Canada - Jack Pine, Ontario site 1_JW_OM2H0_O3 (SPAdes) (version 2) | ecosystem: Environmental > Terrestrial > Soil > Boreal... | reverse complement strand
AGCAACCCCAGTGGCCCACTAAGAATCCTACGCGCAAGCCGGACGGGAGCGGTTCCGGCGGGGGAGCACATAATCTTGGGCGGGAATCTGCGGCCTTGAATAAGGCCGCGAGCACGAAAAATTTTGTACGTCTGTTTCAAATTCTCGCCATTGTGTCTCTGGGCATACTTGCGTTGCAGCATCCTGTTTGGGCTCAACAAACGCAGGGAGCCACAGGCCCTCAGTACGTGATCGAACGAATCGAATTCATCGGCAATCGCCGCATGCAATCGGATACTTTGCGCGCGCGAATTTTTTCACGGCCCGGCGATCCGTATAGCGAGGAAGCCGTTCGCCGCGATTTTCAAGCGCTTTGGAACACGCAATTTTTTGAAGATGTACGACTGGAAGTGGAAGACAGTCCGGATCAGCCAGACGGGAAGATCGTCGTTTTCTATCTGAAGGAGCGGCCGATTATTCGCAGGATTGAGTACAAGGGGAACAAGTCGATTTCCGAGTCGGACATTCTCGATGCATTTAAGGACAAGAAGGTAGGTCTTTCGGTGGAAGGGCAGTTTGATCCTACAAAGATCAAGCACGCGGAAGTGGTGATAAAAGAGCTACTTGCGGAACACGGGCGGCAATTTGCCACGGTCAAGCCGACTTATGAACGCATTGCCGCGACCAACGCGGTGAAATTGGTATTCAATATCGACGAAGGGCCTAAGGTAAAGGTCGGCCAGATCAAGTTCACGGGGAACAAGGTTTTTTCAGACGCAAAACTCTTGAGAGCCATGCGCCATGACCGTCCTTATTCGATCCCGCTCTATGTCACGTATATTGCGGTTCTGAACAAGACCTACGATCGCCAAAAGCTGGACGAAGACCTGGAAATAGGCATTAAGGGTTTGTATCGCGACCACGGCTACTTCAAAGTGAGCGTCGGAGATCCGATTTTGAATACCGTGGATGAAGACCGTCCCGGCGTGAAAGGACCCTGGCCCATGCTTGGTTCGAAGCATGGCAAGCGAGTTGACATAACGATTCCGATTGAAGAAGGCGATCAATTCCGGATGGGAAGCTTGAAATTTCGCAGCAGCGATCCGGAAGTAGGGCTTGTTTTCAAGTCCGAACTTTTGGCTCGCGTTTTCCCGATAAAAGAAGGAGAGATTTTTTCGGCGGACAAAGTTCGCAAGGCGCTCGACAACTACAAGAAGTTGTACGGCGAATACGGCTATATTGATTTCGTCGCCGAACCGGACACGGAGATCGACAGCCAGAAGAAACTCATCAATCTGGTAATGGAATTCACGCAGGATAAGCAATATTTTGTGCGGCGCATCGAGTTCTCGGGCAATACCACGACGCGCGACAAAGTAATTCGCCGCGAAATTCTGCTGGACGAAGGCCAGGTGTACAACAACCGGCTGTGGGAATTGAGCTTGTTGCGACTCAACCAACTCGGATATTTCGACGTCATCAAACCAGAAAACGCCGAGCTTAAACGGAACAACAAAGCCGGCACGGTGGATATCAAACTGAAGGTGCATGAGAAGGGGAAACAATCCATCAGCTTTTCAGGAGGTGTGAGCGGAATCGCTGGCACGTTTGTCAGCGCTTCTTATCAGACGAATAATTTTCTGGGACTGGGCGAAACGCTGACATTGTCGGCGCAATTGGGCAGTTTCCAGAAGGGCTATACGTTCGGATTCACCGAGCCGTTTCTCTTCGATCGCCCTATTACTTCCGGCTTTACTATTTTTGCCAGCAAAATTTCGTTTAACCAAGAAAAGCAATTTGGCGCTTTGCTGGGCGAGAACGTGGCCTTGAATCCGGCGTTGCAACAGAATTACGACACGAACATTAAGGGTTTCACGGTATTCCTGAGCGAACCGCTGCGAAGGTTTTCTTTCGCGCGCGTCGGCCTGACTTACGGATTTTCGACAACGGATATCACGACGTTCAGCCAGTCGGCGCAGTTGCTGTTTGACAGCATCCAGTTCACCAGCCTGGCCGGGCCGTCCGCGCTGAATGGAATTCACTCGAGCAAGATCACTCCGACGATCAGCTACAGCACGGTGAACAATCCGCAAAACCCGACACACGGGAAAAGTTTCTATTACGGCTTGTCGTTCGAAGGCGGCCCTATCGGCGGGAACGTCAACACCTTCAGCAATACTTTTTCGACGAGCTATTTTCACCAAGTCAACAAGCGGCGCAATGTGTTCGCGGTGAAGTACCAAACCGCACTGATCACGGGCTATGGCGGAAAGGATATTCCTCCATTTAACCGCTTCTATCTGGGCGGCGAGCAGGACGTTCGAGGTTTTAATTTCTACACCATATCTCCTTTTGTGGCGATTCCTTTTTCGACCAGCACCAGCATCATTTATTTCGATCCCAGAAGGCTTGGACCGACAGGCGCTCCCACGCCGCAGGCGCTTACCGTGCCGCTGTTAGAATTCATTCCCACACGCCCAGGAGGGGACTATCAAAACGTTCTGAACCTGGAATATCGCATTCCAATCGCGGGGCCGGTGACGCTGGTCGCGTTCAACGACCTGGGAGTGAATGGCATTCTGCGGCAATCGCAATTAGCATTGGATCCTGCGGCGGTGGCGTTGTTCCAGGAACAATATCCCAATGCTGATTTCCCGAACGTACACGTGACGAACAACCTGCCCATCATCCACGGCACGAATTTCCATCCGCGCACTTCGGCGGGTTTGGAGCTGCAGGTTATTCTGCCAATCGTCAACGCGCCGTTTCGCGTTTATTATGCGTACAATTATTTACGGTTGACGGGAACGATCGAAGCGCCAGAGGGCGCCTATTCCTTGAGCGACGCGGTTAAAAATACATTGCCGCCCGGGGTTCTACAGACGCAGATCGCTCCGGAACTCCAAGCGATTCTTTCTCAGCAGATCCAAAAGATCCCGGCCGGACTGGTGGAGCCGAGGCAAACTTTCAGGTTCACGGTGGGAAAGACCTTTTAGTGTAGAGATTCCATTTCCAGAAATTACTGCGACGCGGGGGAAGTCATTTTATGCGCGCAGACATAAACATTCGATATGGGACGGAGGAGTGAGGATGCGAGTTTGGAAAATAGGCGCGGCAATCGTTTTGGCCGCTGGGTTAGTTGGATGCGGCGGAAACTCGACGCCAGTTGGAGTTACGGTGATTCCGACCGGCACGGCCGCGTCGCCCCTTCCGGCGATTGTAAACAACCAGCCTGGATTACCGCCGGGTCAGATACAGTTTTCAGCCAACGTAACCGGCACTTCCACATCCACGGTGAACTGGTTCATTTGTCTGCCACCTCCGAATCTTACAGTGAAAAATCCAATACCGCTAAATTGCGGGCAGCTGACCGGATTTGGAACGATAAGCAGCAATGGCCTCTATGTAGCTCCGCCGACACCGCCGACACCGAGTGTTTTCGTGGTTGCGGCGCAAAGTACGGTCAACACGAACATTTATGGAATCAGTTTTGTTCAGGTAGGTTCCGGCGTGACTGTTTCTATAGCGCCGAGCAGTGCGACGATCGCTCCAGGAGAAAGCATTTTATTCACGCCGACAGTTCGGGGCGCCACAAATACTGCGGTGACGTGGAGCGTGACAGCGGACAGCATGACGGTTGTCGGCGGCAACTCGACCATCGGTTTTATCTGCCCGAATCCAGCCGCGCCGCAACCGTGTCCCGCAGGGACGTATATCGCGCCATTGACTTCACCGGGCACTGTAACCATTACTGCGACCTCTGCCGCGGACAGCACCGCGTTTGGGACGGCGTCAGTAACTGTTGCGACCTCGGCGAGCCAAGCCACAATTACTTCTATCGTGCCGTCAGCGGCCCAAGAGGGCTCGGTGCAGCAAGATGTGTACTTGAATGGCACGAATTTCTTATCGACCAACAAGGTTCTGGTGTCCGGCGTTCCGGTTCCAACAATATTTCTGAGCAGTTCACTGCTTCGCGCCACGATACCGGCAGCTCAGCTGGTTTCGCCGGCGGCTTGTTCGCCACAGGCAGCGGTACCGCAAATTCCTATCGTAATTCAAAGCCAGAATGGAGATGTTTCGCTGCCTCAAAGTTTAACCATCAACCCTTCGCGTCCAGCCCTGGTAGCTTCGTCGCCCGATAGCACTGTAGCGAGCGCTGCGAGTGTGGGAATAACTCTGACCGGCGGATATTTTTCGCCCTGCACGTCGGCGTTTTTTAATGCGCAGCCGGAGACGATTAGCGCCAACGGAAGCACAAGGGTGCTGCAGCTTACAATTTCGAGTACGGATTTCGGTCCGCCGGGACTTTATCCAATCGTAGTAAAGAACACAGACGTCGTGGCGCCGAATCCTCCGATTTCGGCGGTGAACCTTTCCATCGAGCCTACTTCGTTTGCGACGGCGCCCAGTGGCTCCATCGCTGTGGGGTCCGGTCCGTCGGCAATCTCGATCGATCCTGTGCTGAATGAGGCAGTCGTAGCGAATACTGGGACAAACACGGTCAGCATCATTAATCTAGCCACGAATGCGGTAGTGCCGGTAACGGTCGGTCCGACCCCGACGGGGGTGGCTATCGACGATCAGCTGCCTCACCATCTCGCCGTGGTAGTCAACAACGGAAGCGCGGCGAGTGGAGGCAATAGCGTTACCGCGATAGACCTCACCACGCTCGCGACGTCCACTTTGACTTTTCCCGACACTTCTGTTCCGCCGACTCCTCTCGCTCTGCCGTTCTCTATCGGGATTAACTCATCGACTCACCGAGCAATCGTTACGCAGCAATCGACGAACCTCGCTTTCATACTTGATCTTTCCACCGGTACGCCGGTGATCGTGCAGCAAATTGGCGGCGCATTGTCCTCCTACAGCACCGGAGCTACTCCGTCGGTGACGATTGACCCGCGGCTAAACTGGGCCATCGTTACGCCTGGCGGAGGAGGGTCGGTGAACGTCGTAGATCTCGGACGAAGTCCGGGCGCGACTTCGGGAGACGCTATCGGCCGGCCTCCAGCGGTGATTGCAAGTCTTTCGGTATCCACGTCGACCCAAGGGGTCGGCATGAACAGCCAGACGCACCAGGCGCTGCTGACCGATCCCAACGGGGGCACGCTTACCACGTACAGCCTGCTGGACAACACGGTGAGCAGCGTGCCATTCCGCCTGAATGGAAACCCAATCAATCAGCTCGGGTTTGTGGCAGCGGCTATAAATCCGCTTTCGAACGTAGGCATCGCCGTTAATGCGCTCGCGGGGACAGCAGCCATCGTGGATATGGAGAACAGCAATGTTCTACAGACTGTGACGGGCTTGAACTCACCGCAAGCGGTAGCCATTGATGCGGCAACGAATCAGGCATTCGTTGTGAATCGAGGAAACAACACAGTTTCAGTTGTAACGCTTGGTGTATCGGGACAGTTCCGGCCTCTGCAAATTGTGGAGTCCAGTCCAGCGATAGCGTTCGTGACGAATCCGACGACTCCAGTGACTCTGACGATCAACGGAATTGGTTTTTCAGGATCTCCGCAAGTAGTCGTTGATGGAACTCCGCTGCCGGCCGGTGACGTGACGGTCGTGAGCAACAGACAGATTCTCGCCACGCTCCCTGCGTCAATGGTCACGAACGCGCGGAACTTCATTGTGTACGTACAAAGCGGCGGACAATGGTCGAACACTACGGAACTCGCACTGGTTCAGCCGGTTCCCGCAGGTAACACGCCCGTGGGGGTAGCTGTCGACCAGGCTCTCGATCAGGCGGTGGTAACGAATAATGGCGATAACACCGTATCAATTTTAAATTTGCTCACAGGCACCCCGATCCCTTCGGGTTCAACGGTTTCGGTGGGATCAAATCCTACAGGCGTTTCCGTAATCGACCGGTTGGGGTTGGCGGTGGTAGCTAATGGTTCCAGTAACAACGTCACGATTTTGGACGAGAAGGGAATCAATGGAGTTTTCGCGGCTCCTACGACGCTGCCACTTTGCGGACCTTGTACAGCGCCAGCCGGCGTCGGCCTGAATTCAGACACGGCTACTGCCGGTGTTGCAGACACGACTTCGAATGATGTTAGTTTCGTGGTGCTTCCGGCGACAGGCACGAGTGGGACTCTCGGCAACACTTTGACGGTGGATCAGTTTCCCGTGGCAGTCTCAATGGCTCCGGTGCTGTTGTCTCCGCCGATACCGGGGGTGATCACGACGCTGGACTATGCCGCCGTGGCCACGGATTCGGAGGCGAACAATGCGCCGTCGAGCAGCGTTGATTTGGTGAATGTCGCGGCAGCCTCGATTGTCAAAGCGGTTACTCCTTTCCAGTTGCCTACAGGCGTTGTGTTTGACCCGGTAAACCAGGATTTCCTGGTGACCGACAGCGTGATCAACAACGTGGCGATTATCGATCCAAACACCTTCATCACCACTTCATTTAGGGTGGGTATTGGCCCGACGTCACTCGATTACAACTATCAGACCAGCACGCTTGTAACTAACAATGCCGTGAGCAATACGATTTCCGTTGTGGGTTATGTGTGCCCGCCGAACCCGAATGGTCCGTCTATGTGCGCGGGCCCGAAAGTCCGCGATATATTGGGAGTCGGAGGCGTCTTACAGCCGGCGGCGATCATAGTCGGCCCCAATTCGATAGCGGTCGACTTGAAGCTGAATCTAGGTGTGATCGTAGACCAGAGCAACAACCGGGTACTGCTCGTTCCGCTGCCGCACTAGTTGCTCGCGGCGACTCAAGTTGAGCGCCCGGATTGCAGGCCAACCTCTCTTCGGGCCGGAGCATCCGAAGTTAGAAGGGGCATTTGAGGAAATCCGATTGACCTGTTTCTGTGGCGACGGCTATAATCTCTGATTTGTGTTTAGAGAATTATTCGAATAAGGAGTGAGAATGAAGATTCGATTTGGAATTACGGCCATGGCGGCCCTGATGATGTTGCCTACAGTCTGGGCACAGTCGAACGGCGCTGGGGCGGCGAAAGTGGGAGTAATCAGCGTCCAAGCGGCGATTCAGAGCACGGCAGAAGGCAAGCAGGCTGCAGCCGAGCTGCAATCGCAGTTTGCGCCGCGACAGACAGAACTTGATAACTTGCGCAAGCAGATCGAGGATTTGCAAACGCGACTGCGCACGACGTCGAATACTCTGAGCGACGAAGAGAAAGCGCGTCTTGCCCGCGAAGGAGATCAGTACACACGTACCTATCAACGCAAGCAGCAGGATTCGCAGGACGATTACACGGAAGCCGAGCGTGAAATCGTGGACCGCATCGGCCGTAAGATGATCGATGTCCTCGACAAATATTCGAAGGAGAACGGCTACAGCGTAATTCTGGATACTTCCGCGCAGAACACTCCAGTGATCTATGCTGCGAACACCATCGACGTCACCCAGGACATCATCAAACTTTACGATCAGAGCTACCCGGTAAAGAATGCAGCAGCTGCAAGACCTCCGGCTGCGAGACCGACAACACCGAAGCCGGCACCTGCACAGCCGGCACAGCAGCAACCTGCGCCTCACTAGTTTTTGATATATTTAGAGGATGAAAGGCCTCGCCGTATGAGCGGCGGGGCTTTTTTTTCGGTCATTTCGTGATCGAGGGGGGCGAAGGCGGGCCGAGGGCCCAATAAGGGTGGCCTTGCGTTTTCGAGGCCGGGAAATTATACTGGATTGCTTCCAGAAAGGTCGCATGTCCCAGTGGGCGCGAGCCCACTTTTTTGTTGGGCGCGAGAATGGCGTCAGCGCCGGACTGCCTGCCGGGCGGGTAGTAATGGGACGTAGTGCGGGTTCGTGAGCTGGCCCGTTAAATAGCATGCAACTGGAAAAGATTCGTGAGGCGGCGGAGCGGGTGGCGGGTTCGCTAGGCCTCGAAATTTTCGACGTAGAATGGAAGATAGGCAAGCAGCGGCTTCTGCGGGTCTATATCGACCGTTTGCCCGGTCCGCAGAACCCGGAGGGGCTCGGTGTCACCCATAAAGACTGCGAACGGGTGAGCGACCAGCTAAGCGTGATCCTGGATATAGAGGATTTGGTTCCGGGGCCGGCTTACGTTCTGGAGGTTAGTTCTCCGGGGCTGGATCGGAAACTGATCAAACCGGCGGATTACGAGCGTTTTGTCGGACGGCTCGCGCGGGTTTGGGTGACTGAAGCGATTGAGAAGCAGAATTATTTCGAGGGACGTTTGGCCGGCTATGCAGACGGGATTGTGAAGCTGAATGTAAATGAGCGCGAGCTGGCGGTGCCTTTCGCGAATATTAAAAAGGCGAATTTAGTTGTTGAGTTATAGGCAATTGCGCGGCGCCACGGTTACGGCGCGAGAAGCTTTTGCAGGACAAGCATCTAAATATTTTGAATTGATATTCGGGAGAAACTCAAATGGCGAGTCTGCTGTACCAGACAATCGAGCAGATCAGCCGGGAGAAACACATTGAACCCGAGATCATCGTTGCAGCCATTGAGGATGCGATGGTGGTGGCGGCGCGGAAATATTACCGGACTGAGGAAGATCTCCGCTCGAAGTTCAATCCAGAATCCGGCCAGGTAGATGTGTTTTCGGTGCACACCGTGGTGGAAGAAGTCACGGACCCGTTGCGCGAAATCTCGCTCGGAGATGCCAAAAAACGCCAGCCTGAAATCGAGGTAGGCGGTGAAGTGATCGAAAACAAGCCGACAGATGTGCTCGGGAGAATCGCAGCGCAGACGGCCAAGCAGGTGATTCTGCAGAAAGTGCGCGAGGCCGAGCGCGATACGATTTACAACGAATTCCACACGCGCGTCGGCGAGCTAATCAACAGCGTGGTTAAGCGCATGGAAGGCCCTGACATCGTCGTGGATCTGGGGCGCACCGAAGCGCGGCTGCCCAAGCGCGAGCAGTCACGCTTAGAGGCTTACAATGTTGGCGACCGGCTGCGCGTGACAATTCGCGCGGTGGAACGCGCAGCGAAAGGGCCGCAAGTGGTTGTGTCGCGCGCCGATCCTGCTCTGGTGCAGCGGTTGTTCGAAATGGAAGTGCCGGAGATTTATGACGGCACGGTACAAATCCGTGCGGTTGCCCGCGAAGCCGGCGAGCGAACGAAGATTGCGGTCGAGAGCCGCGACAAGGACGTGGACCCGGTCGGCGCTTGCGTGGGTATGAAGGGAATGCGCGTGCAGTCCATCATCCGGGAACTGCGCGGCGAGAAGATCGACATTATTCCCTATAACGAAGAGACCATCGCGTTCGCGCAAAAGGCGTTGAGCCCGGCGAAAGTTACGCGTGTGCAAGTGGTGGATCCCGAAGAAAAAAGATTGGAAGTGATCGTAGAGGATACTCAACTCTCTCTCGCTATCGGCAAGAAGGGCCAGAACGTGCGGCTCGCGAGCAAATTGATCGGCTGGAATATTGACATCAAGAGCGAGGAAGAGAAGCGCCGGGAGATCGAAGCGCAGATGGCTGCGCTTACTGCTCCTGGAACGCCGCTGACAGAGCTGGCGGGTGTGGGTCCGAAGACGATCGAGAAACTCGAGTCTGCCGGAATCACTTCGGTGGAGAAACTCGCGGATATGACCCCGGAGCAGCTGGTGGAAATTCCGGGCATTGGCGAGAAGATGGTTGAAAAGATTCACCAATCGGTAGCGGCATACTTCGAAGCTCTGGAAACGCAGGCCACTGCTCCTCCGGACCAGCCTATCGAATCGGCGGAGACCGTGGCAGAGGGCACCGGAGAAAATTCCGAGAAGCCGGAAGGTCCGGGTGAAGTGGCGGACGTTCCCGACACAGGCGAAGCATCCACAGAGGCCGAGGTCGGCGAGCAGCCAGAGTTGCCTGAAGCGCCCGAGATAGGCGACGAGCGGGGCTCGGACGCCTTGGACTCGCCTGGTACCGCAGATACCAGGGAGCTAGCGGGTGAGGAAACTCCGCGCCATTCTGTTGAAGACGCGGGAGCAGACACGAAGTCGGAAGATCACGCAGAGAAGTAGGTTCCAGGGAATTTTGTAGCGAAAGAGGCTGATGGCAGATTCTAATCAAGTCCGAATAAACGAACTCGCCAGGGAACTCGAGATCAAGGCAAAAGTCCTGATCGAGTACCTACCGGAAATTGGCGTGGTCGAGAAGAAAACGCACTCGAGCTCAATCGACAACTCTCATGCCGAGCTCGTGCGAAGGCACTTCTCTGGACTGGCGGTAAAAGAAGCCGAGGCTGAAGCCGAGAAGGCAAAGGCCGCAGCGGCGAAGTCCAAGCCGCCTCGCCCGGCGACCGTACAGACGCAAGCGCCGGCCCAGCGCCCGGTACCGGCGGCATCTGCCGCTCCGGTAGCTGCACCCGCTGCCCGTCCGGCTGCTATTCCACCGGCAGGGACGCAAGCTCGTCCGGCAAGCGCACCTGCTCCAGCGAGTGCTGCGACTCCAGCGCATCCAACAGCGAAGGCAACGCAGCCCGCGGCAAAACCTGGAGTTTCGCCGGCCGGAACAGTCCCTGCTGCGGCTCGTCCTACTCGGCCCGGAATTGCGCCGACTCCAGGATCACCCGCTACTGCTGCCGCGCGACCAGTGGCACCCGGTGCGACTCCTGGACAAACGGGCGCTCCGGCAAGTTACCGCCCAGCGGCTCCAGGTGGATATAGGCAAACCGGCGCGCCGCCTTCGGGTCAAAGATATCCATCGAGCCCTGGCGCTCCGTCGGGTTCGGCACAAAGCCGGCCCTCGCAAGGATTTCGTCCGGCAGCTCCAGGGCAGGCTCGGCCTGGAAGCGCTCCGGGACAAGGTCGTCCCGGCGGTCCTCGGCCGGGAGGCGGAGCGCCTTCACGTTTTCCGCAGCGGCCAGGGAGCGGCGGTGGCCGTCCGGGACAAGACCCAGTAGGAGGCCAACGGCCAGGGGCCGGTGTGCCCAAGGCCGAGCCAGGCAAGCCACTGTATGCACGGAAACCACCCGCGCGTGGGCGTCCGCTGATTGAAAAGCGATATGCGGAAGGGGAGCGCAAACTTCATCCAGTGCGTCCTCGAGCCGGTGCAGGTCCGGGACGTTCCACACAGGTTGAACAGGCCGCGCCGATCAAACGCGAGCCGCGCGCGGTCACGGTTACTGAAGGAATTACTGTTCGCGAGCTGGCTGAGAAGCTGGATATTCGCGCCAAGGAATTATTGAAGACGTTGCTCGACCGAGGAGTGTTCGCCAGCATCAACCAAGCGCTGGACGTGCCGACCGCAACGAACCTGGCTGAAGCTTTCAACGGAATCGTTCAAGTGGTTACGTTTGAAGAGCAGGTTGTGCAGGAAGAAAAGATCAAAGAGGAGCGGACGGGTAACGAAGTTCCGCGCGCTCCGGTAGTCACCGTGATGGGCCACGTGGACCACGGCAAGACCAGCTTGCTGGACGTGATCCGGGAAGCGGACGTTGCGGGCGGCGAAGCAGGCGGAATCACCCAGCATATTGGAGCATACGAAGCGCACGTGAACGGCAAGCGCATCGTGTTCATCGACACTCCGGGCCACGAGGCCTTCACTCGCATGCGAGCGCGCGGCGCGAAAGTAACTGATATCGTTGTGCTGGTGGTGGGCGCGGACGATGGCATCATGCCGCAGACGGAAGAAGCTATTTCGCATGCTCGCGCAGCTGCAGTTCCAATGGTTGTCGCCATCAACAAGATCGACAAGCCTGACGCCCAGCCGGAACGCGTAAAGCGCCAGCTCTCAGACAAAGGGCTGATGCCCGAAGAATGGGGCGGCGACACTGTTATGGTCGAAGTTTCGGCCAAAATGAAGACGAACATTCCCAAGCTGCTCGAAATGATCCTACTTGTGGGCGATCTTCGCGAGTTGAAGGCTGATCCGGACGTTCCAGCGAGCGGCACTGTGCTGGAATCGCGTGTGGACAAAGGCCGCGGCCCAGTGGCAACCATGCTCGTTCAAAACGGCACTTTGCACGTAGGAGATGTGTTCATCGTTGGCGCGGTGTACGGAAAAGTTCGCGCTATGTTTGACGATCGCGGAGCGGCCATCAAACAGGCAGGCCCGTCCACGCCGGTAGAAGTTCTTGGTCTGCAGAGCGTGCCGGAAGCGGGCGATCAATTTCAGGTGGCGGACGAAGCTAAGGCCCGGCACATCGTTGAATACCGTCAGGGCAAGCAGCGCGAAGCGTCGCTGGCGAAATCCGCAAGCGGCCGTCTGACGCTCGATCAATTACACGAGCAGTTGAAAGTGGGCGAAGTGAAAGAACTTCCCGTGGTGGTGAAGGCGGACGTGCAGGGATCCGTCGAAGTGCTCAATGAAATGCTGCCGAAGCTTTCCACTGATCAGGTGAAGCTGAAAGTAATTCATGCAAGCGTTGGAGCGGTGAACGAAAGCGATGTGCTGCTGGCATCGACGTCCGGCGCGGTGATCGTCGCGTTCAACGTGAGGCCGGAGCGAAAAGCTTCGGATCTCGCGCAACGGGAAGGCGTGGACATTCGCCCTTATACGATCATTTACGAGTTGCAGGACGAATTAAAGAAAGCCATGTCCGGATTGCTTGCCCCCGTAATTAAAGAGACTTATCTGGGCCGCGCAGAAGTGCGCAATACATTCAAGGTGAAAGGCGTGGGAACTATCGCCGGATGTTCGGTGCAAGACGGCATCATGAAGCGCGACGCGGAAGTTCGCGTGAAGCGCGATGGCGTTGTAATTTACACTGGACGGATTACTTCACTGAAGCGTTTCAAGGAAGACGCCAACGAAGTCCGCCAAGGGTTTGAATGCGGCGTCGGCGTTTCGAATTTTTCGGACGTAAAAGTGGGCGACATTCTTGAGTGCTTCAAGATGGAAAAGACCGTCGCGCTCGAGATGCCTCCCCCCAGTGAACGGCCTCGCCGGCAGGAACGTGCAGGGCGGCAGGAAAGCGCGTAAGAGCGGCGGAATCGTTAAAAAGTAATTTTCTACTCTCCCGTTTCAGCACGATTTACGGGGGCGAAAATGCCGATCGGTCTCCTCACTCTTGAAATTCACATCGCCGATGCGCAGTCCCTCAAAGATAAGCGGCAAGTTCTGCGCAGCCTGAAAGACCGTTTGCGCGCCCACTTTAACGTGGCAGTGGCGGAGCTCGAACATCAGGAACTGTGGCAACGGTCAAAGATCGGGGTAGTAAGCATTTCGGGAGACGGCAAATATCTGGAAGAATCGCTCGCGGCGGTCGCGGCGGAATCGGAACGCTTGCTCGGACGCGACTTGGTTTCGCAGGAGATAGATTATTTCGAGGATGGCGAATAATGCTTGGCGGACACCGATCGGAACGAATCGCTGAAGAAATTCGGAACGAAGTGAGTTTAATGCTGGCGGGCGAACTGAAAGATCCACGGCTGGCCGGACCAGTAATGGTGACTGAAGTGCGCTTGGGCGCGGGCATGCGCACCGTGCGCGTATTCGTGCAATTGGCGGAAGATGATAGCGAACGCGCGGAAACGTTGGCAGGACTGAAAGCCGCCTCAGGCTACGTGCGTCACGAGTTGGTGGAGCGCTTGCGGCTTCGGAGAGCGCCCGAAATAATTTTTCTGCTCGACGAATCGGAAGAATACGGTCAACATATCGACCAACTGCTAAAGAAGGCAAAACCGCCGGAGACTTTGTAGTCGACTTTTCTCGTTTTCTGGCAAGAAGAATGCAATGCGCCGCATTCAGAGTGCGGCAGAACGACGACGAAAATCTAAAACGATGCCCCGAACTCCTCAGCCTTTGCCATACGACGGGATTCTGGTCGTCAACAAGCCGCGCGGAAAAACTTCGCACGACGTGGTAGAGGCTGTGCGCCGACTTGTCGGTTTCCGCGGCATCGGGCATTTCGGGACTCTCGACCCGCTGGCCACCGGGGTTCTCGTTCTTGCGCTGGGTCGCGCGACACGCCTGGCGCGGTTTTACAGCAGCCGCCGAAAGAGATACAGCTTCGCGGTGCGTTTTGGATTTTCTACTGACACTTATGACGCGGATGGGGAGGCCTCCGGCCCCGATATGGCTCCTGTACTAAATCCGAAAGAACTGGAAGGATTTGCGGCCGGATTTCTAGGCAAGATCAAACAGACTCCGCCGTCTTTTTCCGCCAAGAAGATTCATGGGCGGCCCGCGCATGAACTGGCGCGAAAAAATAAGCCGGTAAAGCTGGAGGCTGTAGAAGTGGAAGTGTGCGAATTCAAGCTCACGGGCGTGGAAGGGTCGACTGCACGGTTCGAGGTCGAATGCGGGGCCGGAACCTACATTCGTTCACTGGCGCATGATCTAGGAGCGCTGCAAGGCTCGGGCGCGCACCTCGCGGAGATTACCCGCACGGCGGTCGGCGAGTTTACTCTGGACCAGGCCGGCCAACTTCCCGAACTCGATCAGGAGGCCAAGACCGGGCGTTTGGAAAAACGCATAATTCGTCTGGAAAATTTATTGCCGGAATTGCCGCGCGCGACCATATTGCCGATCGTCGAAAAGCGAGTGCGTCACGGCGCAAAGTTCAACGTCTCGCTGGCTCAAATTCAACCTGGGCAAGCGTCGCCAGTGCCTGGGGCACCCTCGCAACTCGACTCGGACGATTGGAAGCCGTCGCGGTTGCGAGTATTCAATCAGCAGGGGCAATTGATTGCCATTGCCGAGCCAGTGGTGCCGCGGACCTACCAGCCAATCGTAGTTCTCGAAGCTATTTCGTAACGATTCCGATTCGATTTTTGCCAAGCCCGCGTGAATTCGGCCGCTACGCCTATTGCGGCGGCGGATCGGTCGGTTGTTGCGGCACAGGTTGAGGCGGAGGTGGCTGTGGTTGAGCTTCGGGCCCTGGCGCGGGAGTGGGTTGCTGCTGCTGAGGCGCGCCGGGCCGCTCTGGTCGTTCCTGGCGTTCCTGGCGCGTCGGTCCCTGCGAACCGACGCCTTCCAAGGCGCCTCGCCCAGCGTAGATTAAATGATCTTTGCGTGGAGCTAGCGCAACCATTCTCGGCGTCACGAGTATGAGAACTTCGGTATCTTGTTTCTGGACATCCTCCGCCGATCCCAACAAGCCAACGCCAGTTAGCCCGCCGAAAGCAGGTGTGCCGTTCAAGCCACGCATATATTGCGGCGAGCGGTAGCCTGCCAAGGCTGCCGTTTGATCCGTTTTTATGCGCACGGTCTGATGAATCTCTTCGTTCGCCACCACAGGGATGTTGTTGAGGATTGTTCCGGTCAGGCTGGTAATACTGAATTCAAGCTGCAGAGTCACTTCGTCATTTTGATGAATACGCGGCGTTGCCTTCATCTTAACGCCCACGTCAATATATTCGGCGTTGGGAAACTGAGTACCGGCGACTGAGGCGTTGCCAGCTCCGCTCAAAAATTCAGAAGAATTAATTATGATTGATACGGTATTCGAGCCATTGTTGGCGACGGCCAGGTCCGGCTGTCCTGAGTCCGTAAAGATGGCAGTGGCCAGTGAAAGCGGATTGGTCTCAACAGGAAATTGAAAAAATGGAGCAAACGTCCCGTCGCCTATTCCGAGGAGGACGGATACGGCATTGTCAGTTTGATCTGAGACGGCCAAATCGGGACGGCCGTCAACGTTGTAATCGGCGATCGCGATGGATGTGGGGCCATTACCGGCGGGAAAGCTGTTTGTTGGGCCAAACGTGCCGTCACCGACACCCAGAAGAATCGAAACAGAGGCACCGGAAAGCGTATCCGTTCCCGCGCCATTATTTGCGACCGCGAGGTCCAGGATGTTGTCGCCGTTAAAGTCGGCTGCCGCCACATAGACGGGCGCTTGTCCGGTCGGAAAGGTCGTGGGTTTGGTAAATGTTCCATCCCCGTTTCCAAGGTAGACGGACACTGTGTTGTCCGTTTGATTGGTAACGGCCAGATCCAACTTGCCGTCGTTATTGAAATCGGCGACAACGAGACCAGTGGGTGCATTACCGGTGGTTAAATTCACAGGGGGCGCGAAGGTTCCGTCTCCGTTTCCAGTGAAGATGGAAACCGTGTTGTCCTGCTGATTGGCAACTAGCAGATCAAGTTCTCCGCTGGTGGTTAACGTCGCTGCGACGACGGAGGTCGGATGGGTTCCCGTCTTGATAGGTGAACCGGAAGCCGCCGCAAAGGTTCCGTCACCGTTACCGAGCAGAATTGTTAGCGTGTTGTCGGTTTGGTTGGCTACGGCGAGGCCTATGTTCGTATTGTTCTTCGAGTTAAAGGTGCCAGTTGCAATTGAAGTGGGGCCGACGCCGGTCGTGGGCTTCAGCGTGACCGGGTTCTGAAAGGTTCCATCGCCATTGCCCAGAAAAATGGAAAGGTTGTTATCGACGAAATTCGCTACGATGAGATCCTGGAAATTATCACCGTTCAAATCGGCGGTGGTAACGAAATCAGGAGCGTTTCCGGTAGCAACGGTCGTAATCGGAAAATTCGTACTGTTCACGCCCGGAATACTGGTGCCCGAACCCGTGCCCAGGCTCGCGGAATATTGCGCCAGCGAGACGGGGAAGCGTTCACCCACGAAAAACGTCGCCGGCTGGTTGTCTTCAGCGCGCAACAAAATGCGGCGGCCGTGGCGTACCAGGGATAGCATCTCCGAAAAACTTGCCGCAGCCCCGGGAATGGTGGCGAGAAAAGTTGACGCGCCGCCTCCGAAGGCGACAACCGGCGGAATCAGCGAGCCGACGTTTACTTGTCCCGAACCGAGCAACCCGGCGAGTTGAGTTGGAGAAAGACCTCCCAAAGTGGAACCACCGAAGATTTGGGTAAGCACAGCGACTAGTCCAGGAAGGCCGGATTCCGCTTCGGCTACGGCGTTCGACGGAATAGTAAAAACCTGGCCGGTTTGCGGCGGGAGGATTCCAAGCTGTTCCGCATAATTTCGATCCATTTCAAGAATTTCAACCTCCAGGACTAGCTCTCCGACAGGCTGATCGAGATCCTCGATTACTCCACTGGCTACAGCAATCGCTTGTGGCGAAGCGCGCATGGTCAGGGTGCGACTACGAGTGTCCAGCTGGATCCGCGTGATTCCTGCAATATCGCGCACCAAGTGCGAGATTTCCGTCATTTGTTCCGGAGTTTCTGTGGCGGAAAATAGAACTGTGCGAATGATCGAGACGTCGTAATCTTTTCGTTTCTGGTTCGTATCGTCGGCTACAAAAAACAGGTGTTTGGTCAGCGGTCGCCAGAAAGTGCGGGATTCTTCGCCCAAGAGCCGCGTTACTGTGGCGAAGTCCAGATCGTTCGCATCGAGGTGCACCTGGCGGGAACGCAAGTCGACGTCGAATGCCACATCGACGCCGAACTTTCGCGCGATCTCTTCATATGCGCTTTGAGTATCGCCGCGGAGATGGAAATCTTGCTTTCCCGGCAGATGTTCCAAGTGCACTTCACGCGGCGGTTCAGGGCCCGAAAAAACTTGCTTCGCCTGACTGGGATCCAGGGCCGCGAGTTCCGTCAATCGGTCACGAATCACCTTGTTGCTGGGATCTAGTTCGCGAGCTTCGCGTAACATGTGCAGCGCGGCGGGAATCTCACCGGAAATAGCGTGCCGCTCGGCAAGATCGACTTTCATTTGGACCACATGGCTCTTGGCTATTTCCCGGCGTGTAAAGTACTCGCTATCGGTTGGCGCCCAGTTGACAGCGTCGGAGTAGGCTTCGAAGGCTGCGGTCCAGTCACCTTGTTCTTCTGCGCGAAGACCCTGCTTATTGGCCTGCTTGGCTTTTTTAAGGTCGGCTTTCACCGGTGGAGAACTTGGAGTACTTGAATTGTTCGCCGTGGCGGGTGATGTTGATTTGCTCGTTGCGTCGGAAGCGTTGGCGGGCTGCGACTGCTGCGTTTGCGCCGGCTTGGTGCTGCTGGATTGAGATTGACCATCGGCGGGCACCGTCGCTCGCGCCGACGCGGCATGAAAAGTACCCAGGAAAGCAATCGCCAACAGGGCAGCCAAAGCTGCAGAGAGCTTAACCGAACTTGGGTTGCGCACAGATGGCATAGAGTGATTAGACGCTGCGTGCCTAGCTTGAGTTATCAAGGGGCTAAGCGTTTGCAGTGGGTTAACGCATATATTGTACAGGGAAGCGCGAGTTGCCGAACACGCCTGGATTTCCTTGCTGTTGCCATCACTGTGAGATACACTGAGAATGCTAGTTGACACACGTTTACAACTAGGATTTCATGCTATCTGCTCTTCTGGTCGCACTTCGTGAAGGCGTCGAAGCCGCGCTTGTCGTCGGTATCGTCCTCGTATATCTCAATCGTACCGGGCGCCGCGCGCTTACAGGCTACGTGTGGGCAGGAGTAATTCTGGCGACTGTTGCTAGTGTTGTCGCCGCGGTACTCCTACAGCGATGGCATGTAAGCGAGGATGGCTTTGAAGGGCTGCTGATGCTCGCGGCCGGCGTGCTGGTGGTGACCATGATCGTGTGGATGAACCACGTGGCGCGCCATCTTAAGAAGCACATCGAGGAGCGGGTAGAAACTTATGCCCAGCAGTCCACACGCGCCGCCGGATGGGGAATAGGTTTTTTCGTGTTTCTGATGGTGGTGCGGGAAGGCGCGGAGCTGGTTCTAATCCTGCGTGCAGTGGAACTTTCGAGCGCCGGCGTGCAGGTATGGATTGGAACCGGACTCGGTATCGCGATCGCTGTCGCCGTAGGTCTTTTCTTTTTTCAAGGTACGCTACGAATTCCGCTTCATCGTTTTTTTGCGGCCACCAGCACGATTCTGATGGTGGTCGCTTTTCAGCTTTTGCTCACCGGGTTGCATGAACTGAGCGAGGCTATGTGGCTACCGTCAAGCAAGCGCGAAATGGCCACGATAGGTCCGATTGTGCGTAACGAAGTGTTCTTTTTTGTCGTGATTCTGGGAGTAGCGGCGCTCGCGGTGCTGCGCGAATGGTTCAGTGCGAAGAACCCTGCGTCCGCGGAAGCGGCGAATCCCGCTGACCGGCGGATGCGTGAGTGGGAATTCAGGCGGCAGAAGCGCTGGAGTTTCGCGGCAGCGATTTTGTGCGTGGCCGTGGTTCTGTCGTTCGCGGCCGAGTATGTATATGCTCGCGCGGTAACGGCACCGGTACACGCCCAATCGCTTGTCGCCCAAAATGGCCAGGTAAGCGTTCTGCTTTCCGAGCTTACGGATTCGAGCCTGCATTTTTATACTGCGGACGTGAACGGAAACGTAATCCGGTTTGTAGTGATTCACAAACAAAATGGTGACTATGCCACGGCGCTGGACGCTTGCCAGATTTGCGGCGCGGCGGGCTATCGCCAGGAAGGGCAGAACGTTATTTGCAGAAATTGCGGGGCGGCGATTTACATTCCTTCCATCGGAGAATCCGGCGGCTGCAACCCAATCGCAGTGAAATCCCGAGTAGAAGGGGGACAAGTGATTGTGGATGTTTCGGCGCTGTCGACTGCCGTCTCTACGATTCACCCCTGAACGATGTTTGGCCGGCTGGTAAGAGAATCCTTCGTTCGTAATCCACGCAGAAAAGTTTTAGTTGCGGCTGCATTGGTCGTGGGCATGGCTGTGGCGACGTCCACGCTGACTATCGCGCTTGAAGTTGGCGATCGTCTGGCACGCGAATTTCGCAGCTTGGGTGCGAATCTATTGGTTACGCCGCAGGCCGATACGCTTCCTATCGAAATTGGTGGCGTCGATTATCGGCCGGTGAACGAAGGCGCGTACGTCAGCGAAGCGGGCCTTGGAAAACTGAAAACAATTTTCTGGCGACACAATATTTTGGGGTTCACGCCGTTTCTTGACGTTCCCGCGACGATTCGGCAATCTGAGAATTCCAAGCCCACTCTCGCCATGCTTGTGGGGACATGGTATGCACAGGATGTGTCCGTCCCTGACGGCACGAAGTTCAAGACCGGCCTGAGCGTCACACATCCGTGGTGGAAAGTTCAGGGCCGCTGGTTTCGCGATGACGCGAATGAATGCGTCATAGGCTCGGCCTTGGCCGCGACGATGCCGGGCGTAACAGCCGGAAAGATTCTTTACGTGACGATCCAGTCGCCGAGCAATTCGGTACAGAACCACCCAAGCAGAACCCAAGGGATTCCTCTCGAAGTAGTGGGAATCGTCTCGACCGACGATGCAGAGGACAAGACCTTGCTGGTGCCGCTGGCAATCGCGCAGAAATTGTCGGGGCATACGGGTCAGTTCCGCCAGCTTTTCGTGAGCGCGCTAACGAAACCGGCGGACTCGTTTTCCGAACGCGATCCGCTGAAGATGACGCCGACGGAATACGACCGCTGGTTCTGCTCGCCATACATTTCTTCGATCAGTTTCCAAATTAAAACCGTACTGCCCGGCACGGACGTGCGCACCATTCGCCGCGTGGCGGACACCGAAGGCCGCATCCTCTCGCGCGTAGGCACTCTACTGTGGATTGTTACGCTTGCGGCGCTCGGCGCTGCAGCCCTGGCGGTCGCTGCCACTTCGGCTACCACCGTTCTCGAGAGGCGCGCGGAAATTGGCGTTATGAAAGCGCTCGGCGCAACCAACTCCTTGATCGCCGGGATATTTCTCGCGGAACAGTTGCTTCTGGCGGTCGCAGGGGGCGCCGTTGGGTTTGTAATCGGCGCGGTATTGGCGCGAAGTCTGGGCTCGAGCGTATTTGGCACGCCAGCTTCGCCGCGGCTGATTTTGTTTCCGGTTGTCCTGGGCCTTGCCGCGATCGTCGCGTTTGTGGGAAGTCTGATTCCATTGCAGCGCGCGTCGCATGTCAATCCTGCACCGATATTGCGGGGCGAGTAATGTTCTGGCGCTTACTCTGGAAACTCTTGCGTGGCAGCAGCGGACGGCTAATCGTCGCAATTCTGGCGCTGGTCAGCGGAGCCATGGTGATTTCCGCGCTGCTGAATCTTGAATTCGACATAGAGCGCAAGCTCACTCAGGAATTCCGCACGCTGGGTGCGAACCTTGTAATTTCGCCAGGCCACGATGCGCAAATGCCCGGCGCAGCCCCAGCTGTACTTATGAAGGAGAGCGAGGCTCTCACTGCAATTCAGAATTTGAAAGATCCCGCCGTCGTCGCGGCAGTACCTTTCCTCTATATTGTCGAGCGCGCGGAAAACACTCCTGTTGTGGTGGCCGGAACGCAAACGGGGGATTTGCCAAAGCTTGAGCCGGCATGGCGAATCGAAGGCGAATGGACTTCGCCTCACGACGATGCGATGACTTGCTTAGTAGGGCGAAACGTCGCGCGCCAATTTCAACTCAAACCGGGAAGCCCGCTGCATTTGACTTACTTGGACAAGAATGCTCAGGTCACCGTGGTTGGAATCGTGGATGCAGGCGGGCCGGAAGACAATCAGATTTTCATGCAATTGAACGAAGTGCAAAGTATGGCCGGGGTTCAGGGCCAGATCGGTCTAATGCAACTGAGCGTGAGAGGTACTTCGAGAATCATCTCGGATTACTCGGCGCGGCTTGCGACGGAGCTGCCCGGGTTCGAAGTGCGTCCTATTCGTCAGGTAACCGAAGCGGAGGGGGACCTTCTGAACCGCATCCGCTTGCTGATTGTTTCGATGGTACTGCTGATTCTTGCGCTTACGGCTCTTTGTGTCCTGGCAACGATGGCAGCCCTTGCGATGGAGAGGCGGCAAGACGTAGGGCTGATGAAGGCTCTTGGCGGTTCGATTGCGCGAATTGTCGCCTTGTTTATGGCGGAAGTAGGAGTGTTGGGCGCAGCGGGCGGATTTATCGGCGCCATTTTGGGTATTGAGCTTTCGCGTTGGATGGGCCAACGCGTTTTCGGTACGGCGATTTCAACACGCTGGGAAATCTTTCCGTTGACCATCGCCCTTATGGTTGCAGTGGCGCTCGCCGGAGCGCTTCCTTTGCGGCTATTGGGGAAAGTGAAACCGGCCGTGATTTTTCGAGGGGAATAGTGGCGAGGCTGGTACAAGTCCAAGGTCTGCGCAAGGAATTCGGGAACGTGCGCGCGCTCGCGGGAGTGTCGTTCTGTGTCGAAGCGGGTGAATGGATTGCCATCATGGGACCATCGGGATCGGGTAAAACCACACTGATCAACATTCTGGGCGGGCTCGATACACCCACTTCCGGACAGGCGATTGTGGATGCGGTCGACGTCGGACGGCTTGACGAATCGGGGCTGACCCGTTTTAGGGCGCAGAAGATTGGTTTTATCTTTCAACAATTTCACCTGGTGCCTTATCTGACTGCGCTTGAAAACGTGATGCTGGCGCAGTATTTTCACAGTACGACCGATGAGAGAGAAGCTCGCGAAGCGCTCGAACGCGTGGGTCTGGGAGATCGCATCGAACATCTGCCCGGGAAGCTTTCCGGCGGCGAACAGCAACGTGTGGCTGTTGCGCGCGCATTGATCAATCATCCCAAACTTATACTAGCCGACGAACCCACGGGAAATCTGGACGAAGCGAACGAGGAAACTGTAATCCAGCTCTTTCACGAATTGCACCGCGAAGGCCACACCATTCTCATGGTTACGCACGCTCCCTCGATTGGGCGCCTCGCCGACCGGCGCATCGAATTCTCACACGGGAAACTTGTGCAGGTTCCAGCGTCATTACGACCCGAATCCGTCTGAGTTTGTTTTGGCGGCGAGTCGAGGTCGAGACGCAGTTCCATAGAGCCCGAACATCAAAACGAGTCTGTTAGAATGGAGAGAAATGCCAATTCCACAGGATTTGCGAAAGAAACCGACTGATATAAAGGTTCGCGTCTCGACGGGCGAGGGCGTCGATGTCACCTGGTCGGACGGTCACGTGAGCCACTACAACTTTCCCTATTTGCGGGAACATTGTCCATGCGCCCTGTGTAATGACGAACGCGAAAAGAAAGCTCGCATAGGCACGCCAGCGGGTGGAACCAGCGCCGGCACCGCCTTGCTGCCGATGTTCAAGCCCCGCGTGACTGCGAAGAGCGCCACGGCAGTGGGAAACTATGCCATCCAGATTGAATTTTCGGATAGCCACGCGACTGGAATCTTCAGCTTCGAGCATTTGCGCGAAATCTGTCCCTGTGATGCCTGCGCGCGCGAGTTTCAGCCGGCGACAAAATAGAAGATCCCTGAAATCAGGAAGGCCGGCGCGCCGCTAGTCCTCTGAACGATCGCGCGCCGGCTAAGGAATTCCGAACGAGCAACGCTTTGTTTTTGCAGTGTATTCAACGTATAGTTCTTCTCCGCACCTCTATAACGTATGCCATCCGACTCCGACTCTAGCGGCCACATTTTCGCGCCGGGCAGGGTACGCCCCGTGGCCAAGGTCCTTGTGGCCACTACGGCCATGCTGGCGTTCATTTCTTATTGGCGAGCGGCGGCTATCGTCCTGAATGATCTTGCCTCGTCTGCATATTACGCAGGTGGCGAGGCCGAGCAGTTTATCGGCAAGACGGCTCCCTGGTTCATCCTGGGCATCATGCTGTTTTCCTACGCGGTGCGCGCAATTTACGTAGAGAGCTGCAGCATGTTTGTTCGGGGCGGCGTTTATCGGGTGGTGAAAGAAGCGCTGGGCGGCACGCTAGCGAAGTTTTCGGTTTCGGCGTTGATGTTTGACTATGTTCTTACCGGGCCCATCAGCGGCGTGTCGGCGGGCCAATATTTGGTGGGCGTACTCAACGAATTATTCGTTTATGCGCACATTCCGATTCATCTTCACGTAAACGGCACAGCGGCAGCCGTCGCTATCGTAATCACGCTCTATTTCTGGTGGGAAAATATCAAGGGCGTGCCGGAGTCCAGCGGCAAAGCGCTGCGGATTATGCAGCTCACCACCATCATGGTGATCGTGCTGATTGGGTGGTGCTTCTACACTTTATATTCCCGGGGCGGCTGGCATCTGCCTCCCGCGCCACTGCCCCAGAATATGAAACTCGACAAGGGATCGCTAGGCTGGCTGGATCGCTATCAGTGGGCGCACATGATCACGCTCATTGCGATTTTTGTGGGGCTGGGCCATTCGGTATTGGCGATGAGCGGTGAAGAATCACTCGCCCAGGTTTATCGAGAGATCGAACATCCCAAGCTGCCCAATCTGAAAAAAGCCGGGCTGATCATCTTCATTTACAGCTTGGTTTTCACTTCGTTGGTTTCCTTCTTCGCGGTAATGATAATTCCGGATGACGTGCGAGGGAAATTCACCGAAAACCTGATCGGCGGACTCTCGATGCATCTTGTCGGAAGTTTTCCCGTGCGGCTTGGTTTTCATGTGTTCGTAGTGGTAGTCGGCGTCCTGATTCTTGCGGGAGCCGTGAACACCGCGATTGTGGGCTCGAATGGAGTGCTAAATCGTGTGTCGGAAGACGGAGTATTGACGGATTGGTTTCGCCATCCGCACCCGCGTTTTGGAACGACTCACCGCATCATCAACATGGTGGTCGCTTTCCAAATCATCACCATTCTGGCAAGCCGTGGCGACGTAACGTTTCTGGGCAACCTCTACGCGTTCGGAGTGATCTGGAGTTTTGCCATGAAGGGTATTGCGGTTCTGGTACTGCGCTACACGCATCCCCAGGATCGCGAGTACCGCGTGCCGCTGAATCCCGTTATTTTCGGCGTCGAAATTCCGATCGGCCTGGGATTGATCACACTGGTGCTGTTCGCGATTGCGGTAATTAACCTTTTTACGAAGCCCGATGCCACGATGGCGGGTATCACGTTCACCCTCATTCTGTTCACCGTCTTTGAAATTTCCGAGCATCGAATGCACAAGCGCCAAGCCGGTGCGGCTCATGTCGAGCTCGATCAGTTCAATCTTGCGCCGGAAGCCGAACTGACGCCCACGAGCGTGGGTGTTGCTCCGGGAAGCATTCTTGTTCCGGTTAGCACTTATTACGCGCTTTATCATCTCGACGCGGCATTGAAACGCGTAAAGGGGCTGGACGCGGAAATAGTCGTATTGCATGTGCGCATGTTGCGGCGCGCGGCTTCCGGTGAATATGCATTGGATGCCGACCAGCTGTTCAGCACCATTGAACAATTGCTGTTCACCAAGGTGCTTGCCATTGCTGAGAAAGAAGGAAAGCCAGTGCGGCTTGCAGTCGCCGCAGCCAACGATTTGTGGGAAGGCATTCTGCGCACCGCGATGAATCTTCAGTCCAGCACGATTGTGAGCGGTAGCTCGTCCAAGATGCCGGTCACGGAACAGGCGCGCGAAATAGGATTAGCCTGGGAACGCATGCCCGAACCTCGCCCTCGCTTGGCGCTTGAAATCTTCACGCCTGCCGGCCAGGAATATATTTTCTATCTCGGTCCGCACGCGCCGCGTCTTACACCGAAGGAAATTGATCTGCTCCACAAGATGTGGCTGAAGCTGAGCGAAAGGGTGCCGGGGGAAGAACTGCATCATCACGACATCATTCATTTCGCGCTAACCGAGTTGGAGCGGGAAATCGCGGAAGGTCAAGGCGATGATCAGGTACTCGAAAGACTTCGCCAGCATCTTCGCGATATCCAGGCTCGCAGGCTGAATCCTCCGATGGAACAGCGAAATTTGCCGCCAAAATCGAATTGATCTGATTGTGATCGGCTTTACGTCTTCAGGAATGTTCAGGCTCGAAGCTCGGACGTGCAGTTCGGGCATCGCGTGGCTTTCACCGGGATGGCGGAGAAACAGTACGGACATTCCTTGGTTGCCGGCGCCGCAGTGGGGACCGGTTTTTTCCAGCGATTCACTTGGCGAATCACCATGAAGATTACGAAGGCCACGATCAGAAAGTCGATTACGGTATTCAGAAACAACCCGTAGTTGATTGTGACGGCCCCCGCAGCCTTGGCGGCGGCCAGCGAATCGTAGTGGTCGTGCGACAAACTTAGAAACAGGTTGGAGAAATCGACACGTCCAAGGATAAGCCCGATGGGCGGCATGATGACGTCGCTTACCAACGACGTGATGATTTTTCCGAAAGAGGCGCCGATGATTATGCCTATCGCCATGTCCAGAACATTGCCCTTCATTGCAAATTCTTTGAATTCTTTCAGCATGATCTTATCCTCTTGAGTCCTACGTCCGGATTGTTCCGCACAGGTTCACCCATTTGATCGGAGTGGCGAACCTGGACATGCGAGTGAGATTATCGGGAAGTGGCCGTACTAGCAAGGGCGAAGCGGGGGGATCGACAAAGTCAAATTATGGAGCCGGCCGCGGTCACCCTGTCTTGGCAAAGAAGACAGCGCCGAGCGCGCCGCGCAGTAGGAGTACGGCGCCAGCGAGTCCCAGAAGCACGGGGATGAAGCGGGCAGGGAACACAGGAATGCTCAGAATAAGCGCGCCGACCAACGCAAGCGAAGCGGCGCGTATCTTGGAGGGCCAACGAGTGGGAGAAAGTTCATGACGCATCCAGGCGCGCAGGCCCCAGTAAATGAAAACAATACCCAAAGCAATCAACGCCGCGGGTCGCGCCGGCAATCCAACACGTCCGGAAACTGCCAACAGAATCAGAAGCGCTCCCAGAAGCAAAACGATTGATTCGTTCAGAAGCTGGAAAAGCTTTGCGGACGTCAACATACGTTCCTTTCGTAGCGCGGCGCTGTCCGTGATTTCGTTCAGCGGACACTTCGGGACGTGCCGGCAGAACATCTTGTCAGCGCACGACCATGGCATCGTGGACATGGAATGATACAATTAAACTTTTCCGCTGTCGCATCGTCGGCTTAAAGCGATTTTTGAGGAGAATTCTGTGCACAAGGTAATCATCATAGGAAGCGGATGCGCCGGCCTGACCGCTGCGATTTATGCGGCGCGCGCTGATCTGAAACCGCTGGTTCTCGACGGTTACGAGCCTGGCGGGCAGCTCGCTCTAACTACCATGGTCGAAAACTTCCCCGGGTTTCCGGACGGTATCCTCGGACCCGAGCTCATCGAAAACACGCGCAAGCAGGCCCAGAGGTTTGGGAGTGAGTTTCGGTCCGGGGCGGTAACGTCCGTGGACTTGAGCAAGCGCCCATTTAAAGTTGAAGCGGGAAAAGAAAGTTACGAATGCGAGGCGTTAATCATTGCAGCGGGAGCGTCGGCGCGAATGCTGGGCATCGCATCAGAGGGGCATCTGCTGGGGCATGGTGTTTCCACTTGCGCCACATGTGACGGGTACTTCTTTCGGAACCGCGATATTCTGGTCGTCGGCGGCGGCGATACCGCGATGGAAGAGGCTACATTCCTCACCAAATTCGCAAAGAGCGTCACCATCTTGCATCGGCGTAACGAATTCCGTGCCACGAAAATCATGTTGGATCGCGCACAGGCGAATGAAAAGATCAAATTTCTCACACCCTACGTGATTGACGAAGTGCACGACGTAAGCAAGAAGTCCGTGGAAATGGTTACCGTCCGAAATGTTGACACGAATGAGAAGAAGACCATTGCGACGGAAGGCGTTTTCGTTGCCATAGGCCACGATCCCAATACAAAAGTTTTCCGCGGAGCGCTGAACATGGATGACGCGGGTTACATTCTCACGCACCACGGTTCGCAAACGAGTGTGCAAGGCGTGTTCGCTGCGGGAGACGTACAAGATCATCATTACAAGCAAGCGGTTACCGCGGCCGGATCGGGTTGCATGGCTGCGATTGATGCTGAAAAATTTCTTAGCGGACTAAAAGACTAGTGCGCAGGCATCGCTCGCGATATAAACGCTGTTTCTCGCAACTTCGAAAGACGCCCATCTCCGTATCGGTACAAGCCAGCTTCTGATGCGCTCTTTTCTCCTGCACATCTCAGAGAGCAAACGGCTCGCGCCGCTAATCATGCACAACGGTTTGAGCCGCCGAGTTGCGCGGCGTTTTGTCGCCGGCGAGACGCTGGATGACGCTGTCGAGGTCGCCCGCAATGTAAATAGCGCGATGCAATTGGCCAGCCTCGATTTGCTTGGCGAAAATGTGTCGAATAAAGCCGGAGCTCGCCAGGCCGCCGAAAACTACCTTGCGATTTTTGAGCGCATTGAACGCGAAAAACTCGATTCGAACGTTTCACTCAAGTTGACACAGCTTGGCATCGATCTCGATGAGAGTTTGTGCCAGGAGCTTCTCGAGAAAATCGTCGCGCGCGCAGCGGCCCAGGGAAATTTCGTGCGAATCGACATGGAAGGTTCGCCTTACACGGAGCGAACGGTGGAAATCGCCAAACGCGTACGCGCAAAGTACGCCGCAGTAGGCACCGTGATGCAAGCCTATCTGTACCGAACGGAAAGAGACGTCCTTGATTTAATCGCAGCAGGCTGCCGGATCCGTCTTTGCAAGGGCGCCTACAAGGAGCCGCCGGACGTTGCGTTTCCGAAAAAGTCGGATGTGGATGCCAATTACGTCAAGCTAATGAAGCTGTTATTGCCCAGCGGAATTTATCATGGCATCGCTACGCACGATCCTGCCATGATCGATGCGACGAAGGACTTTGCGCGCGAGAAGAATATCGGCCGCGAAAAATTTGAGTTTCAGATGCTCTATGGCATTCGCACGGATTTACAGAAGCAACTTGTTCGAGACGGTTTTCGGCTTCGCATCTATATCCCCTACGGCACGGATTGGTTTCCTTACTTCATGCGACGCTTAGCCGAACGCCCTGCTAATCTGACATTCTTTTTACGGAATTTGTTCCCGAGGCCTTCGCGCAATTCAGCTTCTTGAATCTCGAACGCCGAGATACCTACCTCAAGCGTCCACGAACGCGGTCTGCCCGAGGCGAGGGCCCGGCTAGGACTTGCGGCAAACTGCAATCCCGTCTCGCAAAGGAATGATGACGGGGAAGAGATCATGCGAAGAGTAAATCAATTTGTTGAATTGTTGAATCGCTCGCGTGCGCGGATCTTTTGGTTTAGCGACCACGCGGCCGGACCACAGCACATTGTCTGTGATTAATAGTCCGCCGGAACGCAGGCGAGGAACCGCTTTGCTCAAGGCCTCGGGATATTGGTGTTTATCCACATCGATGAAAATCAGATCGAATTCGCCGGGAACCTGATCGATCAGATTCACTGCATCGCCAGTCATAATCTGGATGCAATTCTCGACGCCGGCCCGTTTGAAATAGCCGCGAGCTCGCGCGGCATTGGCCGGGTCGCCATCCGTGTAATAAACCTCCGCCCCAGCGCCGGCGGCGCGCGCCAGCCAGATCGTCGAGTATCCGATGGCCGAGCCCATCTCGAACATTCTCTTTGCGCCGGAAATTTGTGCCAATAGAGATATCGTTCGCGCCACCACTGGACCGATAATCGGTACGTCATGCTGTTTGGCGTAGCGCTCCATTTCGGAAATTACTGCGTCGCGCTTAGGCACCAAATCTGTAATGTACTGTTCCACTTTTGCGTTCAAAATTCCGGGCATTGCGTTCCTCTCTCGTTAGCAACCAATGAACAGGCTTCTCCGGACGGAGTGGTGATGCGAAATGTAGCGTGGCCGGGCCACGTCAGCCTTATTTCCCCGGTGTTCAACATGAACTTCCTCGTGACGGAATTTAACTGCGCCCGGCGGACGCGTGTGAACCGGGATGCAAATCACTCTGGACTGCAGGCTTCGTCAGGATGTCGCGAAAAGCCTGCTCAAAAACGGGACGGGGTCGCGTGCCCAGAAAATACCCGTTGATGTGTCCATCGCGAGTGTAAAAAACTGTCTGTGGCATGGTTCCTTTCCAGTCGGGATTCACGCCGCGGTAAAATGCATCGAGGTCAATTCCAGGCTTCTGACGGTAATTCGGAAAGTGCGGTTGCGTGCGTGCGATAAACCGCCGCACCAGATTCATGTCGGAATCATCATCCATATTTATGCCAACGACGTTCACGCCTTGGGCTTTGAATTCATTAGCCAACTCAACGATCAAGGGGTATTCGTCGCGGCAGGGCTCGCACCACGTGGCCCAAAAATTAACCACCAGCGGTTTGCCGCGATATTTCGCAAGCATCTGTTGGTATCCGGCGAGATCAACGATCGGCGGATCCGGCGCTTTCGCTGCTTGGGCCGTGTCTGAAGGGGTCTCTCCGCGGTTGGTCTCGGTGTGGGCTGGATGGACCGCAGTGAGTGAAAAAAGCAAAACTAAAGCGAAAACTAGCAAGTGAGCACACGACATTTGTCTCAAGTCCGTTTCCCTCAACCTGCCATTCTAGCGGTTTCGTTCGATAAGCGGCAACTCCCGCCACTTGGATTGAGATAGACACGGGCTCTTGCGCTTGTACCTGCTATTATTTGGTGATATAAAAAATGCATAAGGTTACGGGCAATACTCCGGGAGTATCCGGGAGATGTGATTCTTTCGAGGAGAACGCAATATGGCTTACGTGATAGCTGAACCCTGTATCGGTACGAAAGACACCGCCTGTGTGGACGTGTGTCCGGTGGACTGCATCCACCCCCGAAAGGACGAGGCGGATTTCGAGAATGAGAAAATGCTCTACATCAGTCCGGTTGAGTGCATTGATTGCGGAGCTTGCGTTCCGGTCTGCCCCGTAACGGCTATTTTCGCACTCGAGGATTTGCCGGAAAAATGGGCGGAGTTCACGCCAATCAATGCGGACTGGTACACAAACAAGAAATCCTAGTAGAAGTGCTTTATAGGCGGGCGATGCCGCGGCGTTTGCCCGGTTAGCTTACGACGGCGGATTGAGTGATCCGCCGTTTTCCTTCGCAGAATGGTTAGACTTCAAGGCCAAGTGCTTTTCGCCCGCTCTCGCTGATCATGCTTGGATTCCACGCCGGTTCCCATACAATTTCCACGGTCACGTCGCGTACTTCGTCAATGGCAGCCACTCGCGCTTTTACCTGCTCTGGAATAGCCAGGGCGGATGGGCATCCTTGTGTAGTCAGCGTCATTTTCACTGCCACGTTGCCGGCGTCGTCGGACTGCGCATCATAAATCAATCCGAGATCCACGATATTGATGGGAATCTCCGGGTCGTAGCACTGCCGCAGCGCTTCCAGGATACGTTCTCGCTCCACTGCCATTTAGATTTCTCCTCGCTTGAACGGCCCACGATATTTGATGCTGCTGGAACTCAGTCGTCGCAAATAAGCATAAAGCCAGCGTTTCATAGCCGTCTGCGCGTGTCAATCGCCCCCGCTGTGTGAAGTTGGAAGCGTGTCGCTCGAGCATAGCTGGGGAATGTCCGCGCGGTCGAGCTGTTGGCCGGCACCAATGCTTCGTGCCCACTTTTTCGCCGCCGAACGCAAGTCTCCGATTGCCAGGCCGCGATGATTCGCTGGAAAACGCGACAGCTTGACGATTCCAGCAGCGAGCAGCGACTCCGCGCCATCGGCATTGTCCCGGCAATAATGATGAAACGCGGCTGCGATTTGAATGATCCCCTGCAGAAAAGTTTTCTCCGGCTCGGGTTCAACGAGCCAGATCTCCTCCCATACCTCGTGAGACTCGAAAAATTCCTGGGCGTTAAAATGCAAGAGCCCGCGGTGAAATTTCTCATCTTTTTCTTTGGAATTCATCGCTCGGAAACTCGTTTCCCGATAGACTTTCTGAGTCGCAGCCATCATAGCAGTTGGTTATTGCGCGAGCGAGGAAAGCAGTGGAAATCACTGTCAAGCTACCCGCGGTGAAACTCGGAACGGTTGAGGCGGATGGTCTAAGCGTCTCGCCTGCAGACCCAGGTCTCACCGAGTTGATGGACAAAGTCTGCGAACGCAAGCGCCGCGAGTTCACGTTGGAATCTTTGGCTGAGGCGAAGCCGGTTCGTGATGTCCGCGCCATGTTCCGCGAGTGGGGCATGGACCCTTCAAAATATCGCCCCTCATCGGAGGCTCTGTTGCGGCGCGTGGTCCAAGCGAAAGGCCTCTATCGCGTTTCAAATGTCGTGGACGTCGGAAATCTGGGCTCGATCGAAACAGGATGGCCATTCGGATGTTACGACCGATCGCGAATTCAGCAACCCATCGAATTTCGACACGGCCTACCTGAAGAAAGCTATGAAGGCATCGGCAAACAAACGTGGCACCTTCAGGGTCGTCCGTTGCTTGCCGATTCCAGTGGCCCGTTCGGTAGTCCGATAAGCGATTCGACGCGCAGCATGATTACGGAAAGCGCCCATGAGATTCTTGTCGTCTTGTACGTACCCGCTAGCACTGCCGACGCGTCCCTAGAAGCGGCGATGAAAACTCTTATTGAGCGGCTCATGCAGTTCGCTGGAGCATCGCCAACGGGTTCCAGCATCTGCCGGCTAGGCTAGGGCGACTCACTGCGCAATTTATAAGATTCCGATATATATCAAAAAAACGTGCAAGCTTTCGGTGTTCTGGGAAGTTCTCTGGATTCGGGTTATTCTGTAATCGTCATCGAAGAGGGTCCGAAGTGGCGAAATTTCAGCTCGCGCTTTTAGTTCACGCGCATCAACCCATCGGAAATTTCGATGATGTGATGGAGCGCGCCTATCACCAATCCTACTCGCCTTTCGTGGGAGTCCTGGAACGCCATCCCGCGATTCGCCTTGGCTTGCACTACTCTGGTGCTTTGCTTGAGTGGCTGGAACGTAATCATCCGGAATATTTCGAGCAGCTTCGCACGCTGGTCAAGCGCGGGCAGATAGAAATTGTAGGAGGCGGTTTTTACGAGCCAATACTTGCGGTAATCCCTTCGGAGGATCGCCTGGAACAGATTACCAGGCTCGCAGATTATGTAGAGAGGCATTTCGGGCAGCGTCCTAAGGGAACGTGGCTCGCGGAGCGGGTGTGGGAGCCTCAACTTCCGTCGTCGCTGGCAGCGGCGGGAGTCGAATATACTCTCGTTGACGACAATCATTTCTTGGGTGCGGGTTTCGAGTTGGAACAGCTCTTTGGTTATTACACCGCAGAAGATCAATGCCAGTGGGTAAAACTTCTTCCCGGTCTGAAATTGCTGCGATACTTGATTCCGTTCCGAGACGTCGAAGAAACGACTCAATTTCTGCGCCGAGCCGCCGCCGATCATCCGGGTGGTTTTGCCTCCATGGGCGACGACATGGAAAAATTCGGAATATGGCCCGGCACCTACGATCTTTGCTATCGCGACGGCTGGCTCGATAGATTTTTCTCTGAGCTTGAACGCAATTCCGACTGGCTCGAAACCAGTACACCGTCTGATAGCGTCACGTCGCACGCCCCATTTGGCCGCGCCGATCTTCCAACCGCGTCGTATACCGAAATGATGGAATGGTCGCTTCCGACACCTGCGCGGACTCGCTATCACGCTTTGACCGCGGAATTCGCTAACCGGCCGGCAGACTCGCCTTTCCTGCGCGGCGGCATTTGGAGAAACTTTTTCTCCAAGTATTGCGAGTCAAATCTCCTGCATAAGAAAATGCAACACGTTTCGGCGAAAGTCCGTCGTCTCGATCAAAGCCGCCGCCACGACAAGGCATTTCTTGCGGCTCGCGGCGAGGCGAAGACTCTCGTCCTGCGCAGCCAATGTAACGATGCCTACTGGCACGGCATTTTTGGTGGACTTTATTCTCCCCACCTGAGGACGGCGCCTTGGCGCTCGCTGGTGCAGGCAGAAGCTATCGCCGATGCTCTTACGCATCGCGGGAAGCAATACTCGGACATGATGACGATGGATTTCAACGCGGACGGCCGCGACGAAATCTATTTCTATTCGGACCGTTATGCGACGCTTCTCGTGCCACATGACGGGGCGACGATGTGCGCCATCGACTGCCGCCAATCCAACGCCGCGTTAATTAATTCACTCTGCCGCAAGCCGGAGTCCTATCACGCGGCTTTGAAGAATTCGAATGCGAAGAGCGCGCAGGGGGTTCAGTCCATTCATGAACAGACGCGCGTGAAGGAAGCAGGCTTGGAGCGTTTTTTGAATTACGATCGCTGGCCGCAGAACAGTTTTCGGCTAAAACTCTTTAGCCGTAACAAGAAATATGAGGACTGCATGGCCGTGCGATTGGAAGAAGACGCTGGGCTCGCGGCCGGCGGATATCTTCTTGTAGACCTCTCGCCGAGCAAGGCAACGTTTGCTTCGGAAGGAAGCGTTGACTGGCCCGCGGAAAAGACCTTTTCATTTGCTCCTACTCCGCTGGGCTTTGAGATTGCCTGCGATGTCACGCTACGGCGGAACGCACCCGGCGCTGCTTCCATGTTCGTTGGACTCGAAGCGGTCATAAATTTTCTCGCGCCCTCTTCGCCAGATAGGTATTTTGAAACCCATGGCCAGCGCTATCCCCTGCGTTGGGGCGCTGCGACTCCCGCTTCCGAGTTTCGCGTAGTGGACGAGTGGCAGGGAGTAAGCGTTACGCTCGACGCACCAAGGGCTCAGGATTTTTGGGTGACTCCGATCGAAAGCGTTTCAGAATCCGAGGACGGTTTCGAGCGCATCTACCAAGGCTCGCAAATCATGGCGGTTTGGCCAGTGGAATTGGCACCGGGTGGCGAATGGAAGGGAAGACTTGCGCTGAAAGTCGATCACCTCGCAGGCAAACAAGGGACTTGAGAGCGAAGATCCCGGCGTCATTTGCGCCGAGACGCCAGGCTCTGCTACAGTTCGCGAAAGAAAAAGCCGGAGGAAGCGATGGCTGTATCCAAGGAATTGCTGGACATTTTGGTCTGTCCTGTGGATAAGACGCCGGTAGTATTGACGGCCGATAAAAATGGGTTGAAATGCTCGGCCTGTCGCCGCGTCTACCCGATCCGCGATGACATCCCGGTGATGTTAATAGACGAAGCGCGCGTAGATGCTCAATAGTTCACGGATTTAATTCGGCTGACCGATGTTCTGCTCGACGACATTCGCGTCGCATCGTTCGAGAAAACTACTATCTATGGCGGGAAACCCAGCGATTGATCTTTAAATTGTACCCAAATGCGGACTTCCTGCGTTTTACTTTGCTTTGCATCGTCGCGACTGTCGGGAAATGGTTGATAGGGGCTTACTTTGATCGTGGCCACTGCGCCCGAAGCTTCGCCGCCTGAAGCGGCAGCCATGCGTTCCACGTGTTCTATGCGATAGCTCTTTATAGGTCCGTAGTAGCCGGTCGGCCCCCAGTCCTCCAAGAAATCCTTAAAGGAATATGTGGCCGTCGGCTTCCAAATTCGATAAGCGTCATCCATGTTTCCAGCCACAATTGTATCCACAAAATGGCGGACAGTTTTTTCTTCGTTATGAAAGCGGAGCTGATACGCAGCGAAGAGCGCAACAAGAGCGATGAAGACGACGCTCGTTATGATGTAACGCATCATCTTCGCCGGCGGATGTTCCTCAGTCGAATCAAACAGTCCCACGAAACGCTCCTTGGAATTACAGTTGGCGTTTGAACAGCGCCAGGCACCCGGCAATCATCACGGCTGAGATGCCCAACAAAACTAACACGTCCACGTAAATTCCTTCAATGCCCGTTCCTTTGAGCGTCAGATTTCGCAGCGCATGCACGGTGTAGGTGAACGGGTCGATAATCGAGATCCAGCGAAGCCAGCGAGGAAACGCCTGAATCGGATAGACCGCACCGGAAGGGAAGAATAACAAGGTGTTGAGAACGCCGAATGTCGCGCGCGGCACCAGCGGATCGTCGACGCGAACCATCAACAGGAACATGAAACTCATCATGGCTATGGCCGCCGCAGTCACTACGATCACGAGATAAAACAGCCGTACCGGATCCCAGATTCGTGGAATTCCCGCGATCATTCCACCGATGACGGTCAACACCATTCCGGCCATCAATCCTTTGATTGTTCCCGCGCCGATCAGCCCCGCGATCAGCTCCGTTTTCTTGATGGGAGTTACGAGATATCCTTCGTGCAAGCCGCGCGCTTTGTCGTCAATAAAAGTAATCCCGCCGCCGATCATGGCCACAACAAAAATTGACAGCGCGATCGAACCTGCCAGCAGATACTTTATGTAATCGATGTAGGGATAAATCTCCACGGTGTCCAACTGTATTTGGTTTGCGAGCCGCGGCGTCACATCCGGAGCATTGAGCTGCTCCACCATCTGCTGCACCCGCTCTAGAACCGCGCTTGAAATGAATTGATCGGTGTTGTCCTGCATAAAGGCAATCCGCGGCCTGTCACGATGGTAGAATCGCTGCGAAAAATTCTGCGGGACATAAATGACCGCGCGGACGTAACCGTTGCGAAGATCCTCGTCAGCCCTTTGTATGGAATTATAATCGATCACGTGAAAGGTCCGCGGCCCCGCGGCGATGCCATTGAACATTTCGCGAATCTTTTGTGATTCTGCTGACTGATCCACATCCACGAAAGCCACCGTAACGCCGGTCACCTTGCCGCCAAATGCGTAGCCCAGCACGATGAGCTGCATCAGAGGGAAAATCATGGACGTCATCATCAGCGCAGGGCTGCGGAAGAATTTGCGGAGGTCGCGTTCGATCAGCGCCCATGTGCGGCCGAAATTCATCGGCGGAGGCCTTTTGCAGGCTCGCGCAGCGCAGCACGGCTAACGATAGAGGTGGCCAATGTCATAGCGCGCCCCTTCTTTCGCCGCATCCCGCAAATCGTTTCCGGTGTAATGAACGAAAACGTCGTCGAGTGTCGTGCTTTGCACTGAAACCCTTCGCACCACCACGTCCTTAGAGCGAGTTAGGTCCATCAAAGCCGCGATGGTTGCCGGCCCGTCATTCGAGGCGATATGCACAAGGCCGTCGTGATCGGTCACGGTGGTGACGTGCGCCAACGTTTGCAACTGAGCGATCCAATCAGCAGGAGCTTTTTCAAACTCCGCTTCTACTGTGTCCGTACCGGAAATACTGTCCTTCAACCGAGCTGGCGAATCCAGGGCGGCCAAGACTCCGTGATCCACGATCGCGATGCGGTCGCAAAGTTTGTCAGCTTCGTCCATGTAATGCGTGGTGATCAATATAGTGAGCTCGGACTTTTCGCGCAGCGCGCGAATCATTTGCCACACATTGGTTCTCGAAACCGGGTCCAGGCCGGTGGTGGGTTCGTCCAGAAATAAAATTCTCGGCGAATGAATCAGTCCGCGGGCAATTTCAAGCCGGCGTCTCATGCCGCCGGAAAAAGTGCGAACAAGTGCGTCCTTGAACTTGAGCAAATCCACGTCGGAGAGCAAATCGTGGATGATCTGGCCGCGCTTTTGCCGCGGAAGCCCGTAGAGTTTCGCGTGGACTTCCATATTTTCGATGGCGGTGAGCTCCGGATCGGAGGTCAGCGCCTGAGGGATGACACCCATGGCAAAACGAACTCCGTTCGCATCCGTGCGAATATCGTGGCCTGCAATGCGCGCAGTACCGGACGTTGGCGGGGTGAGTGTTGTCATCATGCGAATCAGCGTGGTCTTTCCCGCGCCGTTGGGTCCGAGCAAACCGAAAATCTCCTGCTGCGCGACATTGAAACTGATGTCGTTAACGGCCACTAATTCGCCGAACCTTTTTGTGAGATGCTCGACTTCGATTGAATTCATAATTTGTTCCGGACCTGAGATCGGCTTACGACCGGGAGAACCAGCTTTTCTTCGGAGGCGGGGGAAGTTGCACAATCGCCGTCATTCCGGTAAACAATCGCCGGCCGGGATTTGGAATGGACACTTTGATTGCAAACGTCGTGATGTCCCGTTTCGTGCGGCTCACGTCACGCTGCGTCGCGAAATCATTCTCTGGACCCTTGAAAAATACCGGGCCTTCAATGATGTTTCCGTTAGGCAGCTTCACGCGCAGTTTTTGCCCAAACTCGATTGAATCGATGTAGGTCTCTTCCACGTCCGCATGAACCCACAAATGGTCAATGTCCACGATCACCACGATTGGCGAGCCCTGCGCGACAACTTCTCCCTGTTTCGCCACGCGCACGGAGACGATCCCGTCGATCGGCGCGTAAATCTTTGTGTAGCCTAGTTGCGCCGATACCTGAGCCGCTGCTGCGCGCGCCTGTTCGAGTTGCGCGAGCGTAGTGTTTACAGCGCTTTCGCGAGCGGCCACCTGCTTGCGGTTTTCTTGCGCGACGGTCTGCGACGCCGCTTGGGCCTTAACAGCTTCTTCCAGCGCCTCCACAGTGCCTTGCGACATTCTTACGGCCGCCTCGGCGTGATCGCGATCTTGAGAGGAAACCTCTCCTTTGTCGAATAACTGTTGCATACGCTTCAAGTCATCCTGATCGCGGCTCAGTTGCACGCGTGCGGGACCCAGCTGCGCCTTGGCTGACGACACCCTAGCTTGCGCCTCGGTCACGGACGCGTCTGTCTGACCGTTCAACCATGAGTAGTTGTGATTTGCTTCGTTGACCTGTTCTTCCAAACTGTCAACGTTAGCCTTCGCCGCGGAAAGAGTCGCCTGCAATTCCTTTGCGTCTAGTTCCGCAATCAAGTCACCCTTCTTTACGACTGAACCTTCGTCCACCGTCAGGTTTACGATCCGGCCGGTGATCTGCGGGCTCACCACGACTTCGTTGCCGTCGACAACGCCGGTCAGGGGGATGTAACTTCCACTTGGGGTCGTGAAGTAGTACACCACGCCGGTGATCAGAAATATTACTGCGATAAACGTAAGGAATTTACGGCCGGTCATCGAGACCTCGTTTGTTTGCGCATCAGTCCGTGCTCCAGAAAATCCAGGAGCGCGCGCCTGCGCGTTTCCAATGCCTGGGGCGAAAGCATACTGTGGCCTGTCACACGACTCATCACCGGAGCGGAGGCGAAATAGAACACCGTCATACCTATCAGGGTAAAAACAGTCTGATGGGCGTCTACTTTGCGGAACTCGCCGGATGCAACTCCGTCCTCAATCAAACCGGTAAGCCGCTTGTGAAACGGGCGGAAGTATTCGCGGACGATCCACTCGATTTTGGAGGTCTCCATCACTTCTCGTTGGACCAGCCGCGGATAGTTCGGATGAGTAGCGAGAAAGTCAAAATACCCGTTCACCCACGCCGTCAAGCGATCGCGCGAGCTATTCTTGGACGCTGCCGCGCCGAAGGTGATGTTGCGGAGCTGGCGTAGAAGGTTTTCCATGACGGCGCGATGCAGGCGTCGTTTGTCTCCGAAGTAGTAGTAGAGCATGGCCTTATTCGCATGGGCTGCTGCGGCAATCTCGTCCGTTCGCGCGCCGGCCATCCCTTGCGCGGCGAAGTGTTCTTCGGCTGCGGCCAAAATGCGCCGGGCGGTTAGCGGGTTCTCGACTTTTCTGCGTCCTGCTCGCATCTCTTATTTGTCTCGCGGAAAGGGGATTCTTCAACTAACTAGTTAGTTTAATGGGACCCGTTCGTTTCTGTCAAGCGTGGGTACCCCTAAGAGTAGTACGTCGAGAGATCGGAGATTATTACGCGTCGAGGGCGCCACCGGCGCCTTCGGGGAGCTCAATGGAGTACTTTGTGCGGGCTTTTTCCACGTGAAGTTCAAGTGCCAACTGGATGAGACGATCGATTAATTGCGTGTACGGCAGGCCGGAAGCCTCCCACAGTTTCGGATACATGCTAATGGATGTAAAACCGGGAATGGTGTTCAGCTCGTTGACGTATATCTTGCCGCTCCGCCGCTCGAGGAAAAAGTCACAACGCGCCATCCCGCAGCCGTCAATCGCTCGGAACGACCGCACTGCGTACTCTTGAAAGGTCGCCACCTGTTTTTTGGTCAACGGCGCCGGAATCAATAATTCTGTTCCTTCCTCCAGGTACTTTGCGGTGTAGTCGTAAAATTCCCGGTGAGGAACAATCTCACCGGGAATGGAAGCGCGCAATTCATTGTTTCCGAGGACGGCGACCTCAATTTCCCGGCCGGTGATCCCGCGCTCGACAATTATCTTCAGGGCGAATTCCGCAGCCACATCCATCGCGGCCGGAATCTCATTTGCGGCTTTCACGCGCGTCATTCCGACGGAAGAACCTAGAGTCGCTGGCTTCACGAAAAAGGGAAAGCGAAATTTCTTTTTGATCGCCTTTAATACTGCCGCGCGCTTATGCTCCCATTCCGAACGCCGCACGACCATAAACGGGACAATCGGCAGTCCAGCTTGTTCAAACAGCCGCTTCTGAACATCCTTGTCCATCCCCACCGCGGATGCCAGAACTCCTGCTCCCACATAGGGCAATCCAGCAAGCTCCATCAGGCCCTGGATCGTGCCGTCTTCGCCGAACGTGCCGTGTAACACAGGGAAAATAACATCGAGCAACACGCTGGGACGCCCGGCAACGGGAACGAGTGGAACGAGAGTGGCGGCTGTAGGGTCGGACGGCAGAATCACGCGATCGCCCGACTTGAAGACGTCCGCGAGCATTTTCTCCGCACCCCTGCCCAAAAGCCAACGGCCATCTTTCGAAATACCAATGGGCACAGGCTCGTATTTTTCCGGATCCAGTGCGCGAATTACAGACGCCGCGGAAGCCAGCGAAACTTCATGTTCGCCCGATCGTCCGCCAAAGAGCACTCCGACGCGCAAGCGTTTGTTGGAGATCATGCGGATGTCCGGACGGTTGAGTCAAGAATGTGGGGAGGAATCATAGGATCTTTTTTCCCAGCCCCGACAAAATAAGTTCGACGCCCAGAAGCGCGGTCATATTGTGCAGGTCAATGACCGGATTAATCTCCACCAGTTCGAAGGAAACCATCGAGCGGCTGTCCGCAATCATTTCCAGCGCCAGATGCGCTTCGCGGTAGGTAACGCCGCCGCGAACAGGCGTTCCGACACCCGGGGCGTCGGTGGGATCCACAAAATCCATGTCCAGACTCACTGCGATGCCTGCGGTGTCGTCACTCGCAAATCGTAAAGCGTCGGCCATCACTTCACGCATCCCGCGTTCGTCGATGTCGCGCATGGTGAAAATGTGCACGCCCGATTCCTTCACCAGTCGCCGCTCTTTCGCATCGAGATCCCGAATACCGACCAATGCCACGTTGCGGGGTTCTATCATCGGTTTGATTCCTGCCAGGTCGGTCAGCTCCGGAGGACCGTAGCCCATGATGGCAGCGAGCGGCATACCGTGAACGTTGCCCGAAGGCGAAGACTCGGGCGTGTTCATGTCGCCGTGCGCATCCAGCCAAATCACTCCGGCGCGTTTGGATTGTTTATTGAAATGCGCGGCTGTGCCGGCTGTGGTTCCTACAGCGATCGAATGATCGCCGCCGAGGACAAGCGGCACCAAATCCTCGTCGAGCGTTTTCTTCACCATATCCGCCAGACCTTTACAGGCCTCGGCAATCTCGTCCAAGTATCTTGCACGTTTTTCGCCGTAGGGCTTTTCTTCGGGCTGAGGCACTACCACGTTGCCGATGTCTTCCACCTGGCGGCCAAGCTGTTTCAGCCGAGCCTGCAGACCTGCAACGCGTAACGCAGATGGGCCCATGTCCACGCCGCGCCTGTTCTGCCCCAAGTCCATTGGCACGCCGATGATTCTTATCTTGTCTGGCATTTTATTGTGTCTTTCACGCCCCCGGTTCAGGGGCCAAGAACACTAAGGATAGACGCGATAGAGCATCCGAGGGAAGGGAATCACTTCGCGGATGTGTTCCGTTCCGCAAATCCAGGCTACGGTGCGTTCCAGCCCCAGCCCAAACCCAGCGTGCGGCACGCTACCGTAGCGGCGCAAGTCGAGATACCACTGGAACGATTCCTCCGGTAAGTTGTGCTCGCGAAGACGTTTAAGCAGAGTCTCGTAGTCCGCCAGACGTTCACCTCCGCCAATGATTTCGCCGTAGCCTTCGGGAGCGATCATATCAAAGCTCAACGAGAGATCAGGGCGATTTTCGTCTGTGGCCATGTAAAACGCCTTCATAGCCGCGGGGTAGCGGTGAATCACGACCGGTTTGTCGAACTCCTTGGACAGAATCGTTTCCTCATCTCCACCGAAGTCGTCGCCCCACTTCGCGGGGTTGCCGGCTTTCTGCAGAACTTTAATCGCGTCGTCGTAGCTCACTCGCGGAAACGGCGGCTTGATCTTTTCCAGCTTCGAAATGTCACGCTGGATCGTTTCGAGTTCGCGCGTCCGATTTTTGACCACGGATTGCACGACCGCGCTTACGAGACCCTCTCCGAGCTGAACCATGTCTTCCAGGTGGGCGTAAGAAGCCTCCGGCTCAAGCATCCAGAATTCGGTCAGATGACGGCGAGTCTTGGATTTCTCGGCGCGGAATGTCGGGCCAAACGTGTACACCTTTCCGAGAGCAGCGGCCGTCGCTTCCACGTAGAGCTGGCCCGATTGCGTAAGATAGGCTTTCTGATCGTCAATGTAGTTCACTTCGAAAAGCGTGGAAGTTCCTTCGCAGGCTGCGGGGGTAAATATGGGAGCGTCCGTGAGCGTGTAGCCTTGGCTATCCATGTAAACACGCGCGGCGAGCTCTGCTTCCGCGCGTATGCGCAGAATGGCGGCCTGCCGCGGCGTGCGAATCCAGAGATGGCGGCGGTCCAAAAGAAAATCTACGCCGTGCTCTTTCAGTTGAATCGGATACGGCTCTGAGTCGGACACTCGTTGGACGACTTCCACTTCGCTGACGTGCATCTCGAAGCCGCCCGTCGCACGGGCTTCGGCACGGATTGTGCCGGTGACGATCACGCTGGATTCCAGAGGCAGACCCTTCAGGGCATTGAATGCTTCCGCGTGCTCTTTCAGCGACACCACGCCTTGAATGACTCCCGTGCCGTCGCGGAAAATGGGGAAAAGGAGTTTCCCGGATTCGCGCTGGTTGTAGAGCCAGCCTCGAATTGTCACAACGCCGTCGACGTGCTTGCCAGCGTGTTCAACGCTGACAATAGTTGCGCCTGATCGCCTATCCTGAGTCATTTACCTACCTATGAATGGTTTTTGATGGCCAAGATCTAAGAGTGCGGCCGCTTTTTCTCGAAGTTCTCTTCCAGTTTATCAAATGTCGCCCGAACTTGATCGAGCGTTGGTTTTCCGGCGGCCTGCTCCTTCAATTCCAAAACGAGCGCCACCGGCTGGGGAGCGTTGGCGAGCGCGGCGAGGGTAGCTTCCCAATCGATGTTGCCTTCGTAGGGAAGCAAATGTTCGTCCTTTTCGCCATGATTATCGTGAATGTGCGAGGTCACAATCCGCTCACGCATTGCGTCGATGCCGACTTCCACGCCCTCTTCGATGTGCGCATGGCCGGTGTCGAAGCAAAGCTTTAGGTCATGCAAATGGGTGTCAGCGATGAAGTGTTGCAGCGAAGCTGGAGCGCCCAATTCGTCGGGCGTATTTTCCAGGGCAATTGTCACTCCGCGCGCCTTGGCAAAAATCGAAAGTTGCTCGAGCGAACTGAAGGCTGCGTCGAGCTTGCGAGGGTCCGCGCTTTGACGGCCGTGTCCCATATGCTGAATTAAATAGCGGCAGGGAATTCGCTCGGCGACTTCGAGCGCCCGCTTGACCTCGTCTACGGCGTCGAGGCGGCGGATGCGCTCCGTATCGGAAATCGAAATGGGGACGGCACTTTCGCGTCCTGGGGAGAGATCGCGCTCAGTAGGTGAATGCAGAGCATGGACGTCAAGACGGTATTCGCCGAGGGCGTCGGCGAGTTCGCGCACGGCTTGCGGCTCGCGATAGTTGAAGTGTAGCGGGGCGCAAAAAATCTCGACGGTGGCGATGCCGGCCTGGGAGATTTCCGACAGCAGTGCCGGGCCGAGAGGCTGATTGATATAACGATAGGTGGAAAGGACGCGTTGCATTCAGCCCCCGTGAAGTTCTGTGCCAGCTAGTCGGACGCGAAAAAAATTAGGATCAGGGCAATAATACCTCCCAGCAAGAGCGCCAAGCCGATCCATACATAGACGGGTCGGCGTTTTCGCATCAATCCCGGAGGCGGCGGAACGATTTCCGGAAGCTGCGGGTAGGGGGTCACCGTTCGTTTCGTTCGAGCAGAGGGCCAGAGTTCAGAATCGGTCCCGACCAATTCCTGCCGCCATCGAATTCGCTGAACATTACTCGATGCTAGCATTTGGCTCAGGCGTTGCGAAATGATTTGGCGACGGTGACGCAGGAGCGCAGCTTTTCGATGGCTTCTTCGACCGTGCGTGTCTTGAGACCGCAGTCGGGGTCCACCCAGACTCGTTCTTTCGGGAGGATGGTCAGTGCCTGCTCGATTCTTTCGCACACAGCGCTAGCGTCGTCTTTCGCGTGTGAGTGCACGTCAACTACTCCGAAGCTGATGTCTTTAGTGAAGGGATAGCGGCGGAAAAGTTCGAGCAGGTCCAGGTCGCTGTTGGACATTTCCAGATCGAAATTATCGACTGCTAGATCGAGCATACCGGGATAAATATGTTCGAATTCGCCGTAGCAGGCGTGCGTGATGAAATAGGCGTTCTGGTCTTTGGTTGTGAATTCCATGGCTTCGATGGCGATGGGCAATTCTTCGGGACGGACTGAAAGCGCAGGCTCGTCGATTTGAATAATTTTGCAGCCGGCGGCGATTAGCGCTTCCACTTCATGGCGGACAACTGCAGCCAGAGCGAGAGCGGCGGCGCGGCGGTCCGAGTAAAACTCGTTGAAGCTCCAGTCCATGATGGTGTAGGCGCCGGTGAGCATGCCCTTGACGGGTTTTTTCGTGAGGCTTTGCGCGTATTTCCACCAGTCAACGGTGACTGGGCCGCTCCAACCGACTTCTGCCGTGATCACCGGCTTGTGGTAATAGCGGTTTCCGTAACTGCGAACCAGGCCGCTGGTGGCAAATCCGGGGAGGCGTTCGGCGAAATAGGCAACCATGTCTCCACGGTACATTTCGCCGTCAACAAGAACGTCCACGCCAAGCTTTTCCTGCTGCTCGATCCAAAAGGCGGTGGCTTTGCGTTCGAGGTCGTGGAGTTCGTTTTGCGGAATCTTACCTTTCGAAAATTCCGAACGAGCCTTTACCAAGTAATCGGGCTTGGGGAAGCTGCCGACGGAAGTGGTGGGAAAGAGCGGCAACTGCAGCCCGAGCTTTTCCAGTTTTTGACGGCTCATGAGCGACCGCCGTTTAATGCATCGCGAACTTTTGAGAGCAACTCGAGTTTGGCAAAAGCGCGATCGCGCGGAAGATATTCCAGACCGGATGAAGTTCCGAGAAAAGCGCGTTCCCCTTTTATTTTCGGCAGCATGCGTTCAATTTGGCGAGCTAAGTGCGCGGGATCTTCCAGGCGTGTGTTGCGGCCGTCGATGAGGCCGAGTCCGAGTGTTTTTGGAGATCCTTTTGCAGCGATCATGTCCACGAGTTTGGGATAGTAAGTGAAGTCGAGGCCGACAATATCGACCGGCAAGGCGACCAGTTTTTCATAGAATGGCGCGCAATCATGGAAGTAAACGTAGAGAGCAAGTTCGAGTTTGCGTCCGCTCTTGGTGAAATTGTCGCGTGCTTTGATGAGCGGGGCGAGCGAAGTTTCGAAAATCGCCCAATCGTTCGGATACTTGATGGCCGCAGGTTCGTCCACTTGAATTATCTCGGCGCCCAATTGAGCGAGGGTGTCGATCTCAGTAGCGAGAATTTCAGAATAGGCCTGGGCGCGCTCTTCGAGAGCGGCGAACGCTCCGGTCGAGCCGTTGCTGCGCTGCTCACCGAGCGAAAATTTAGCGAGCGTGTATGGGCCAGTTAAAACAGGCTTGATGCTGAGCTTTCCCGCTTTGCCGGACGGAGTGGGCAAATGGCCGAGGGCGTTTCGCGCGAAACTGTAATCACCGGCGGCAAGATGGCCGCGTTTCAGCGGCGTTCCGGTAAAGACAGGTTGGCGAAAATACGTGTTGGTGTCGAAGAAGCGGACGAGTCCTTTGATTTGAATGTTGTCGAGCTTGCCGGCCAAGTGAGAAATGGGATCGTACCAACGAATCAGGCCGTCGGTGACAACGTCGAGGCCGGCTTTCACTTGTTCGGCGATGACGGAGCGGGTGACGTCATTTTGCACGTCGAGGAGGTCGGCGGTGGAGCGGTCACCTCGGTCGAGAGCGGCGATGGTTCGGCGTAGGATCTGCAAGTCGGGGGAATCGCCGATGCGCGGGTAGCTTCCTGTGCTGGAAAGGTAGAGACCGGGAGTGGCGCTCATTGGCAGCCGCCTATCCGCGTGGTTGATTCGTGGTTCTGTTGCGGCGGGTAATTTGTCGTGGGAGGAAAATCCGCCCGCCTGAAGGCGGCCGCTACAAAGGCTCGGAGAACGAACGAATCGTTTGGTTGAAAATTCTCGATTACAACGGAACGTCGGTGTTTGTTTTCAGGAGGTTGCGAAATTTCTAATACCAAGAGTTCTCGATTAGAAATGGGTCGGTTTGGTTCGAGAAACACGGGCCGAGCAAGGCATCGCGATAGCAAGTCTTGGAACAGGATCGTAAAAGCCGAGCTTGAATTTTGACTCGCTTCGGCCCAGGCGACGGAGCTACGCGTAATTCCGGTGCAGCTGGTTAGAAGAACGCCTTCGGCGCCCTTTTCTGCTAACACTTCGCTTCGAACAGCCTCCATCAGCCACCCTTTGTCCTCATAAAGCAAACCTCGAATCTAATGAGATTGGGCGCTAGAAGCAAGGGAATGCAATCGAACGGCGGAAAACCAAATGCGAGATTGGAAAATTGAGGGGCGAAAGAAACATGAGTCACAGGAGCGATGTCTTGGGATCGCATGGAAGACGGTATCCCGCACAGACGGCAAGAGTTGTCCCGTTAGGACCGCTTGCGGTTGGTGGGCCAAAACGCGCGATATGGCGGCTAAAAGAACGTCGCGATGAGGTCAGAACAAGTAGGGGACAAGAGCCCAGGTGGTGCGACGGTAGGCTTCGTGATCGGGGCCGAAGGCGGCGGCCATGGCACGTTCTTCGAGGCGGATTTTGCGCCAGTACGCGAGCGTTATGATGACCAGCGCAATAGGGGCGTGAATCTGGCCGGAGACGATGGCAGTTCCGCAATACATCCCGAGGATCGCAGTGTAAATCGGGTGGCGTATGAGCCGGTACGGACCGGAGCGGACTAGTTGGTGGCCAGCGGCGATGCGAACTTCGCCGCTCCAGTTGGTGCCGAGGTGGCGGCGCGCCCAGACGGCGAGGAGAATGAAAGCGGTTTCGATCAACAGGCCGACGGCTACGACGAAGTGGTCGTCAGGCAAAAAACGCCGCGTCAGGCCCGGAACAGGAAAGATGAGCAACAGCACGCCTCCATTGACCAAAATCAGATGCAGTTGGCGCGACCACCAGGATTCGGAGGTTTTTGTCGGGGCGCTGTCTTTTGCAGCGATACTCCAGTAAATGGAGAAGACAAACAAGAGCGCGACTGATATCGATAGCCCGACGGGGAATTCCTTTTGTATCCGAGACGTAAAGGCCAGGTAATGGCGACTGAGGAGCGCTCCAATAACTCCTCCGACAATCGCAGCTACGGCCACTTTCACTACGGCTTTAGTCGGCCTTGTCATGGTCACCGTTCCTACTTAATGTTTGTAAAACTTCTTCGATTGGATTTTTTTGAATCCGCCAAGGAAACTATGGCGCCGTTCGAACGCTCGGCACGCGACTTTAGCAGAATGGAAGGCGAGCATCCAGCGATCGAAAGTGTTGGTAGTGTCCTAAGCTGGGAGAACGGCAAGATCGACAACTCGCGGGAACTGCGCCGCGAAAGGAGAACGCTGCGCGACGTCTTTTTTGTCGGAGCTAAAGCTCCGACCCCCTGAAAAACCACAGCGGCGGATCTTCGCGAGGTAAGGTAGAACACTGCGAAAGTGTCAAAGCCCGACGTGGTGAGTTAAGGCTCCAAGCCCCTGAAAAATTGCGGCGGCGGACCTTCGTGAAACAAATCAGGACACTGCGAAAGCGCCGAAGATAGTCGCGACATCGTGAGTTACTGCGGATCGGGTTGGTCGCCGACGGAGAAGTAGGTGCAATCGGGGTGGTGGAAGACCAGGGCGCTGACACTGGCTTCCGGATCCATCATCATTCCTTCGGTGAGGTGTACGCCGATTTCATCGGGGCGCAGGAGCATCCAGATGCCGACTTGGTCGTCGAGATTCGGGCAAGCGGGGTAGCCGAAGCTGTAGCGTTTTCCGCGATAGCGGGAAGTGAAACGGTCGGCCATGGTTAATGTGGGCGGGTCGGGGAAACCCCAATCTTCGCGGATGCGGCGATGCAGCCATTCGGCGCACGCTTCGGCAGTTTCAATGGCAAGAGCCTGCATGCCGTGTGAAAAAAGATAACGACCGGCGGTTTTGGCCTCTTCGGCGCGTTCACGGACGCCGGCTCCGGCGGTGACAACGAAGAGCGCGAGATGATCGCGACGTGCGGTTTTTTTATCTACACCACTCTGACCGACGACGGCAGGCGCCGGCGGAAGGATGTAATCGCTCAAGCAGAGTTTGTCTGCGACGCGTTGACGTTGAAAATGGAATCTGTGAATAGGCGAAACTTTCCCCGGTTCGAACAGCGCGATGGAATTTCCTTCTCGTTCCGCTTCGAAGAATTGCCAGACAGCTGAAATTTTCATGAAACCTTCGGCTTCGCGTTTGACTTCTTCCATGCTGTGAAAAAGTTCGAGTGCGCGCGGGTCGCGTTCCTTGAGCGCCTTCTCGAAATCTCCGCGGAAGCCCATGTGACGTCCAAAAATCATGAAGGGATTGATATAGCTCCAAATTTCGTTCAGGTCTGGGATGGAGCGGGCTTTGCGATCGAGATAAGCGACGGGTGGGATTGGAATGTCAGTGCGAATTCGCGCGGAGCGCTCTTCGCCCGCAGGGCCGAGTGGGACGGGCGCGGCTTCTTCCACGACGACCGTGCCGGCATGAGTGTTGTCGCGCAGGACAGCTTCGCGTTGCGCAGGGTCGCTCAGATGATTCATCAGGCGCAAGCCGGTCATGGCGTCTTTCGCGTAGCACACGGCGGTGCTGTATTGCGGGGCAATTTTCAGGCGCGTAAATTTTTCCGATAATGCTGCGCCACCGACGAGCAAGGGCACGTCAATTCCTGCTTCGCGAAGGTCCGAGGCAGTGATGACCATTTGCTGCGCGCTTTTCACCAGCAAGCCGGAGAGACCAATGGCGTCGGGATTATGTTCGCGATGAGCGCGGATCAATTCCTCCGGCGGAACTTTGATGCCGAGGTTGATCACGTCGTAGCCGTTATTTTTCAGGATGATCTCGACGAGATTCTTGCCGATATCGTGCACGTCACCTTTCACCGTCGCAAGCATGACTTTTGCGCGCTTCTCAGTGTCGGCTTTCTCCATGAACTGTTCGAGATGGCTGACGGCGGCTTTCATGGCTTCGGCGGATTGCAGGACTTCGGCGACGATCAGCTCGTTGTTGTTGAATAAGCGGCCGACCTCGGCCATTCCGGTCATTAGGGGACCGTTGATGATGTCTAGTGGGGCGTTGCCTTCGGCACGTTTGCGATTGAGGTCGTCGACCAAACCGTCTTTGGAGCCTTCGAGAATGTAGTTCGCGAGGCGTTGGTCGAGAGGGAGATCCGCGGCGCGTTCCTTTTTTCGCGAGCCGGAGGCGCGGAAATGGTCGGTGATCGCGGTGATATGAAATTGGTTGATGGCGCTTCTCTGCTCGGGCGTTTGGTTGCGCCAGTCCGCTTCGACGTTGCGAAGGTGCTCGGCTTTCGGGTGATCGTCCGGCACCGGGGAGGGTGGAGTGTTGAACAAGAGATCTTCGGCGAGCTTTCTTTCCAGCTCTGGAATCGAACCGAAGCGCTCGATGCGTTCGGCGTTGACGATGGCGAGGTCCAAGCCGGCTTTGGTGCAGTGATAGAGAAAGACGGAATTCACTACTTCGCGCGCTCCGGGCGGCAAACCGAAGGACACGTTCGAAATGCCAAGTACTGTCCGGACATAGGGGATTTGTTTTTTGATGAGGCGAACGCCTTCAATTGTTTCCAGCGCCCCACCGATGTAATTCTTGTCGCCTGTGCCACAAGGGAAAACCAAAGGATCAAAAATGATGTTTTCCGCTCGAATTCCAAATCGTTCGGTGAGCAGGTGATAAGAGCGATCGGCAATTTCGAGCTTTCGTTCGCGCGTAAATGCCTGGGCTTGCACCGGGTCTTCGTCGATGCAACCGACGATGATTGCTGCTCCATAGGAGCGGGCGAGCGGGCAGATGCGTTCAAACTTTTCTTCGCCGTCTTCGAGATTAATTGAATTGATGATGCTCTTGCCCTGGCAATAGGTGAGGGCAAGCTCGACCGCGCGCGGATCGGTAGTGTCGATCATGATGGGCGTTTTAATTTTGCGGATGAGCTGGTCGTAGAACGGCGGGATGTCGGCCATTTCATCGCGGTCCGTACTTTGGAGGCAGACGTCAACGATATGCGCTCCGCTTTTGACCTGGCGCCGAGCGATCTCGGTGGCTTCCTCCCACAGCTCCTCGGCTATGAGCTTTTTGAATTGGCGCGAGCCGATCACGTTGGTGCGCTCGCCGACGACGAGAGGGCGAGTGCTCTCTTCTGCTTCGATAATTTCGATGCCGGAATACACAGCGCGATGAGTAGAAACAGGCGGGCGCCGGGGAGACTTGTTCTGGACCATTTGTGCGATCGCGCGAATATGCTTTTCCGTGGTACCGCAGCAGCCACCCACGATGTTCAGCCAGCCGCGATCGACGAAACGTTCGAGCTGCTGGGCTAGCGATGTGGGCGTTTCCTGATACAGGCCCTCTTCGTTTGGAAGACCTGCGTTGGGATAACAGGAAACGAAGCCGCTGGTTAGCGACTGCAAAGTGCGAACGTGGTCGGTCATGAATTCCGGCCCTGTGGCGCAATTGAGGCCGAGTGAAATCAAATCTACATGGTCGAGCGAAGACCACAGCGCTTCGATGCCTTGACCGGCAAGCATGGTTCCCATCGCTTCGATGGTCACTGAAACCATCAAGGGGACAGGCTGGCCGAATTCCTGGCTTAGTTGCTGAATGGAGAGGATGCCGGCTTTGATGTTGCGAGTGTCCTGGCAAGTTTCCAGGAGCAGGAGATCCGCGCCGCCTTCGATGAGGCCGAGGGCCTGTTCGCGATAATTATTTTGCAGCTGTTCAAAAGTGATGCCGCCTGTAACGCTGATGGCTTTGGTGGTGGGGCCCATGGAACCGGCGACAAAACGAGGCTTAGCCGGGGTGGAGAAGGCGTCAGCGGCCTGGCGCGCGAGTTCAGCAGCGAGGCGACTGATTTCGCGCGCGCGCGCACCCAGACCATATTCCGCGAGAACGACGGGAGTGCTGCCGAAGGAGTTGGTCTCGATGATGTCCGAGCCGGCCTCGAGATATTTGCGGTGGATCGACAGCACAACGTTGGGCTTGCTGACGACCAGATACTCGTTGCAACCTTCCAGTTGCGGGCCACCAAAGTCCGCTGCCGTGAGATCCGCCTGCTGCAGCATGGTACCCATCGCGCCATCCATAATCAGGATGCGTTCGCGCAATAGTTCACGGAGGGCCAAGCCCTGTTGGATGAAGTTCCTCATGTCAGCAAAAATATTCCTAGGAGAATTCTAGCAGGGGACGCGGCGGCGGACCGGACCGGAATCTCGCTGCGGTACGAACTTACAACTTTACATGGAGCGCGACGGAGTCTCGCTCACACTGCTGCTGAGAAATTCTATGGGCGCGGACTTCGGAAGCATACCGGCCGCGGCACCCCGCGCAAGCAGTTCACGAACGGCGCGGCGTCCTTCCTCGCCGTAATCAAGAGTCCAGCGATTGACATACATACCGACGAACTTGTCGGCCAAAACGGGATCCATGTCGCGGGCAAATTGCAGCGCGTAATTCAGCGCAGCTTCGCGATGGTCCAACGCAAAAGAAATACTCTCGCGGATGACGCGACCGATCTGCCGTCCGAGATCGGGGCCGAGTTTGCGACGGATGGCGTTTGCGCCCAACGGAAGCGGGAGTGCAGTTGTTTCCTGCCACCATTGGCCGAGGTCGACGACGCGATGCAGACCTATCTGAGAGAAAAGCAATTGGCCTTCGTGAATCAAAAGACCTGCTTCGACTTCTTTGGCTTGAACTGCGCCTAAGATTTTGTCGAACGGCATGGTAACCGTCTCGACGTTGGGCTCGAAGAGTTTCAAGGCGAGGTATGAAGTTGTAAGTTCTCCGGGAATGGCAATTTTGCGGCCTGCTAATTCCGTTTTCTTGATGGGATGGCCCGCGACGACGATCGGGCCGTAGCCTTCGCCGAAGCTTGCGCCGCAATCGAGGAGGACGTACTTGTCAGCCACAAACGGGTAGGCGTAAAAGCTGATCGCGGTGACGTCATACACTTCTTTTCGCGCCGCCTGATTCAGCGATTCAATGTCAGAGAGCACGTGGTTGAATTTCACGCCGGGCAAACGGACTTTGCCGGTTGCCAGGGCGTAAAACATGAAAGCATCATCGCTGTCGGGCGAGTGCGCGAGGCGAATCTCCGCCGTTTTGGGTAGAGCTGCTGGTGTGGACATGCTGGGTCCGTCCTGGCGCTCGCGGAAACGCTACCATTCGTTGAGGGCCGGAGAGGGCTTTAGAGACTCCTGCCCACTGCGATAAAAAGTACGAACGGTGTGGATGTTCCGGCGTGAGTGCCGAATAGTACGGGGAAAGAATAGCATACGGCACTGGTTTACGTACAGGCGTTGGGAGTGGAAATCACGTCCTAGCTTGGACGCGAGCGACAAAATCGGCAACTCGTGGCAAATGCACCGCGAAAAGGGAAGTCGCGACGCGCTGATATTTTCGTAAGAGCTGAAGCGCCGACCGCCTGAGGACCAGCGGCGGCATGGAATTCGCGCGCTACTGGACGGTAGAGTGAGCCGGATTTGGAAGAGGTGAGGCATGATGAGCTACGAGCATCCAGCCCTCTTCTTGAAGCACGAAGATATTGGTGGCTTGGACCATGGCGTCGTCAAAGCCATCGGCAAACGCGGTGGTGACGTGCTCGGTACAGGCGACCCACCCGACCCGACCTTCGATGCGAACCCAGACGGAACTCAAGGCGATGCGAACGCGCCGGGCGTTTGCGAAAAGACGTGCCCAGCGTTCGCGGACTTCATCCCATCCAAGCAAAAGTTCCCAGCCGGGATGCACACATTCCACTTCGTCGTCGTGTGCCCATACAGCGTCCATCTGACCGAGATCGAGCGATTCGAAGGCGGAATAAAACCGGGTGTTTGCGGCGCGAAGAGCATCTTCGGGGGTTTGCTTTTGGGGAATCGTAGGCGTTGACATATTGAAATTGGGTGTTTAAGACTCGCGATTAACTCGAAACCTGGAATTCCGAGATGCTTAGTTTCCGAAAAAGCGGACTATCAGTTGGAATTTTTCGGACGGGCCAAATTTAATCCGCCGACTGCGGCGACGACCAGCGCCATCTTGATGACTTCTCCCGGCAAAAACGGCAACGCGCCGATGCGGAAAGAATTCGACCATCCGACGCCGGTAAGGAGAGCGAGCCAAGCACAGCCTCCCGCGAAAATTATTATCTCGCCGGAAACAAGTGCGCCGATGAGTTTCACGGTACTTGCTCGCAGGCTTGCAATATGCGAGCGCGCAACCGAGACACTGCGCTCGGCGATCCAACCGGTTACAAACGCCGCGGGCGGATAGGCAAGCAGATAGCCAGCTGTGGGACCCAGGAATCGCGCGGGTCCAGGCAAACCCAGCGGCTGAAAAACGGGAAGGCCGACGATCCCTTCAAGCAAATATAACCCCAACGTTAAAGCTCCCCGGCGTGAGCCGAGGAGAACGGCGACAAGCAGGACGCCGAAAGTCTGCCCGGTGATAGGAACAGGAGTCCAAGGCAAAGGAAACGCGATGTGAGCGCACAACACGAGCAAAATGTTTGCGGCGGCAATGCGCACGGCATCCGCTGCAAGACCTTCCGCCGGGTAAATTCTATCGGCCAGAACTTTTGATTGAGACATCCGGATCCTCTTCGGAATTTGGCTAAGGCTAAAATTATCTGGCGGCCATTATACCTGAGGCAGCTGCTTTGTTAGGGCGTCTTTTCGCCTTCCAGGAGTGCATCATCGGACGTTGCCACTGCTCCGTGCTTTTCAGCGGCGTGAATTTTCCCTTCGACGTCAAGAAAGAAGGAGCGCCGACCGGACTTGTCGTAGGATTCCGGCGTGGCTGCCAGTTCGAAATTCGTATCGTTACCGGAAGCGTCGGGAGCGATGCGATAACGAAAGAGGTAGCCATTTTGTTTGCCGGCGGCAAGGTCCGAACTCACGAGCGAGGCCTGCTCGGTGGAGATTTGCCCTTTAGGTGCGGGGCCCAAATCCGCAAGGGATTCGGGCAACTTTCCGAATGCGCGGTTGTAGGTCTGAACCGCCGCAGCCAAACTCTGCAGTGTTCCAACGGCAGCGTCCTCTCGGGCGCGCAGATCCTCGTTTATCCATTGTTTGGCGAGTTGCGGGATATCGAGCAGAACGAGGCCAAGGGAGAGAAGACGCCATCCTCCATTCTCGCGCACAAGCCCGAATTCGGCTTGCTCGCCGTCGACTACGGCGACGGGAATGAAGGCAAGGTTTTCATGAACGCGAGCGGTGCCAAAACGGTATTGCACGGACACGCTGGGCGTGCGGCAAAGAAGTATCGCGTGATTCTGCTGGTCCGTGGAGCTCAGAGGTTTGCCGGGCATATCAGAGAGCGAAAACCTTTTCAGAAAGGCCGTGCGCTGTTCAGCCGGCAACGCGCGGAAGGCTGTGGCACTGTCCGCGGTGAGATAGTTCGAGAATTGCGTTTCGTTGCCACGACAGGCGGCAACGATCGCCGCCGAGAGCGCCGCTGCGGGATCGGAAGCTTCCTGGGCTTTGATCGCGGGGGAGCCGGCGAGAGCTAATGAAACAATCGTAAGCGCCGCCAGCGCAACTGAAAGGAAATGCCTTATTGTCATGTGGACTCGGATTTCGCGCGTGCAAGGATGGTTGCCAGGTCTTTGGTGAATTTAGAACGGGGCATCACTTCGCTGCAGCCCGCTGCATGGGCCTGCTCGGCCAGTTCGGTTTGAACGTGCGAGAGAAAGCCGACGAGCGGCACGCCCGGAGCTATAGATTTCATGCGCGCGATGGCGTCGAGCGGCTGGTTGCGAGAGTTCAGGTCCAGGACTACAAGCCTGGGAGTTTCCTTGGAGATTTCGGAGAAAAGCGCGTCCGGTGTGGTACAAATGCGCAACGCAATTCCCAAATGGCGGGCGGTTTCGACCATTTTCGCCTGGAAGAAAAGATCATCAACCATCGCTAAAACGTTGGCCAAGTTCGCTACCTCTCTTTCCGGTTTATCACGCGCACCGCGGCTGCACAAGTTCAGTTCTTCCACTTCGGCCAGAGCCTGGGGTATAAATACCAACGTGCGAGCTCAACGGAGGTTCTGATGGCTGCGCCCTCAAATCCGGACGCGTTGCCAGGTCTGGCCGTTTTGGAACAAACGCCGATCATCATCGAGAAAATCGTCTGGTCAGCCAGCGACGAGCAAATGCACTGGAAGCCGGCGATGGACCGCTGGTCTATCAGCGAAGTGCTGGCGCATCTCGCGGATGTGGAAGCGGTTGGCTTCCGCGAGCGTATTCAGAAAATGCTGGAGAACAAGAATCCAACGTTGGAGCCTTACGATCAAAATGCGGCTTACGCAGCGGGGAAATACTCGAGCAACAAGGCCCGCGAAAATCTGAAAACATTTTGCCACGAACGCGATCGGACGCTGTCGATGCTGCGTTACGTGCCGGCGCAAGCGATTGCGCGGACCGGGCAACACGGCCAAATCGGACAGATTACGATAGGGCAGCTGATGAATGAATGGGCATTCCACGATTTGGGCCACATCAGGCAGATCGCGGAACTTTTCCGGTCGCGAGCTTTCTTTCCGTCGATTGGGCCCTTCCAGCGCTATTATACGATCAAACCGTAACCCAGACGGAGTGCCCGAGCAGATGGAAACCACAATCAGTAAGACAATACTTTCTACTTTCGATCAACTTGGAAAGGACTCGCTGGACCTGCACACCCTGTTTGAATTCGCCGGCGGCAATGAACCCACGGAGCGAGAGCTTGTTCTGGATGCCGTGCAAGACTTGGTGCAGAGAGGTTTGCTGCGTGAAGATGGCGCGGATTTCTACAGCCGCACTGAAAGCGGGAGGCTCGTGGTTGCCGGCCCGCGCGAGATTACGATGTACACACGCGAGGGATGCCACCTGTGCGATGAAGCGAAAACGGTAATTATTCCGCTGCTCTCCGAATTTAGCGCGAAACTCCGCGAAGTAGATATCGACGATGATCCGATCCTGCTCGAACGTTACAACGATGACGTGCCCGTGATTTTCATCGGCGGACTGTTATTTGGGCAGCATCGACTGGATGCTGATCTTTTGCGGCACAGACTGGGACTGGCGAAAGATCTCTGACCTAACGTTGACCAGGCCATCGCTTCAGTGTGCCGTCAATTCAAATGGTCATGCAAGGCAGACAACATCGTGGGAGGGTTGGACCGTAAACCTTTGAGCGTGGCCTAGTGTTTCGAGCTTTCTAGTTCTACGCCAACGCCTTCGTCGGGCACGTCACCTGGACGGCCTTTCACGCGGTCATACTCACTTATGTGGCAGGTTGATCCGATAGCTTCGTTGTAATAAGTGGGCACGCCTAACGCGGTTCGCAGCTCTTCGTTAAATTTTCGCAGGTCAACCAACTGACCTTTGTGCGCCGGGAATTTTTTCTTGTCATGGGAAACCAGGAATTTCTGATAGCCAGCGTCCCACAGCAAGGTGAACTGACCCTGCAGCATGATGCAGGGAATCTCGGTCATATGAAAACTGTCCCCGGAGGTCTTGCGAAGCTCGGCGCCGCAATTGTACTTTTCGATGCGAACGACTCCGCCGGAACTACGGACAAGAAATCCCTTGGCCGCGAGCGATTCTACTTGCGACTGGTTAAACAGTTTGTTGACGTACCACATGCTTATCAGAGTATGGAGTCAGTAGGCCTTCTGTAAAGTTAAAAAATGGTTGCACGGGTTTCGACCGAACGGTTTGCAGTAGAGCGTCGAGCATCTGCTAAACTAGTCGAAATTCGCTACATGCGGCGTTTCCACCGCATCCAATTTGCTGGCTGAACTCAACGGGATTGGCAGATTGAAGAGAAATTTAGCGGCGGCCTTGGGACAGGGAATTTGCACGGACAAGCGAACGATGAGTACATCGAACAGACAGACACTATCGAAAGAAGTTTTCAGCGCGGAGACACAGCTAGGACAGAACCTGTTGGAGCTTATCGGCAACACGCCTTTGCTGCGGCTTGAGCGCATAGGTGCCGAGTTTCTCAATACTGAGTTCTACGCCAAAGCCGAATGGTTCAATCCAGGCGGCTCGGTGAAGGATCGCGCGGCGTATTCCATGATCCGAGAAGGCGAGCGAACGGGAGCGCTGCGCCCGGGTAAAGTAATCCTCGACGCGACTAGTGGGAATACGGGAATCGCGTACGCGATGATTGGCGCGGCGTTGGGATACAGAGTGAAACTTTGCCTGCCGGCAAGCGCTTCGCTTGAACGCAAGCAAATACTGGCTGCGTATGGCGTGGAGATCGTGTTCACACCCGGCGACGAAGGAACAGATGGAGCGATTCGTCGCGTGCGGGAAATTAACGACGCGGAGCCCGCAAAATATTTTTACCCCGACCAATACAGCAACGCTGCGAATCCTGCGGCGCACTATGCCACGACGGCTCCGGAGATCTGGGAACAGACGCGCGGACAGATCACGCACTTTGTGGCTGGCCTTGGCACCAGCGGGACGTTTGTTGGAACAACGCTGCGGCTAAAAGAACTGAATCCGGCTATTCGTTGCATCAGTATGCAACCTGACTCCGGATTTCATGGCCTAGAAGGCTTGAAGCATATGGCCACGGCGATTGTACCGAGTATCTACGACCCGAAACTTGCGGATGCAGACATGGTGGTACGGACGGAAGATGCGCATCGAATGGTGAAGCGGCTGGCGCGCGAAGAAGGGATTCTGGCGGGAGTCAGCTCCGGAGGCGCGCTTTGGGCGTGCCTTGAGGTAGCGCGGAATTTGCCGAGCGGCCAGCGCGCGGTGATTGTCACGATCTTCCCCGATTCAGGGGAAAAATACTTGAGCGATCGATTTTGGAGCGAAGAGTGAGCGGCGGCACACTGCGGGTCTCAGACGGGATTATTCGACGAATTCAAGCGCACGGCGTCGAGACATATCCGTACGAATGTTGTGGTGCTCTGCTGGGACGCGATAGCGAAACGTCTCGCGAAGTTGTCGAGCTGGTTCCGTTGCCAAATCGGCGGGATGATTCGCCGCGGAATCGTTTTGAAGTAACTGCGAGTGACGTTCAGATGGCGGAAAAGAAGGCGCAGGAAATGCGGGTGGAGGTAATCGGATGGTACCATTCACATCCGAACGCTCCTGCGCGCCCGAGTGAGTTCGATCGCGAACACGCTTGGCCGTGGTACAGCTACGTCATCATAAGTGTTGAAGCTAGCAAGCCGCGCGATACGAAATCCTGGCGATTGCGGGACGATCGTTCGGCGTACGACCCTGAAGTGATTGAATCCATCGGACAACCTGCAAGCATCTAATTGGACAATCGAGAAGGAGATCAGAGAATGGCAGTGAAAGTAATCATTCCGACGCCGCTGCGGCCGTACGCCGGCAAGCAGGAAAGTGTTGAAATGGAAGCCGGGACCATTCGCGAAGCTCTTGCTGGGCTGGTCACTCGATTCGGGGAGCTGAAAAAACATTTGTATTCCGAGGAGGGACGGCTGCGAAGCTTTGTGAATGTTTATGTGAACGACGAGGACATTCGTTATTTGGAGAAGGAAGATACGCAGCTCCGTGATGGAGACATTGTCAGCATCGTGCCTTCGATCGCAGGCGGAACGCGCGAGTAAATCAGGAGAGCTTTCATGGCAACAAGAATAAAGGTTCCTAATTCGACGGATGCGGCAAATCCGAGCGGAGCGCTGTCGAAAGAAGAAATCATGCGCTACAGCCGCCACCTAATCATGCCGGAAGTCGGCATGGAGGGGCAGCTCAAGCTGAAACATGCGAAAGTTCTTTGTATCGGAACCGGCGGGCTTGGAGCGCCGCTGGGCCTGTATCTTGCGGCTGCGGGCGTGGGCAGACTTGGACTCGTTGATTTCGATTCGGTGGACCTGACTAATCTTCAGCGGCAAATTCTGTTCGACACGAATGATATCGGGCGTCCAAAAATTGAAGCGGCGAAGAATCGTCTGCGGAATCTGAATCCAGACATTCAGATCGACACTTTCGAGACGCGACTGACAAGCGAGAATGCGCTGGATATCCTGAAGGATTACGACATTGTGGTGGACGGCACGGACAATTTTGCCACACGCTATCTGGTGAACGATGCGTGCGTGATTCTGGGCAAGCCCAATGTTTACGGCTCGATCTTTCGTTTTGAAGGGCAAATCACGATTTTCGGTAATCCGGGAGGGCCCTGCTACCGGTGTTTGTATCCCGAGCCGCCTCCGCCGGGGTTGGTGCCCTCGTGCGCAGAGGGAGGGGTGCTCGGCGTGCTCCCGGGAATTGTGGGGGCGATACAGGCTGTAGAAACTTTGAAGGTCATCATCGGGAAAGGCGAACCGCTGGTTGGCCGTTTGCTTCTTTTCGACGCTTTGGCGATGAGCTTCCGCGAATTGAAGCTGCGCAAAAATCCCAAGTGCGCGGTTTGCGGCGAACACCCAACGATCACGAAGCTGATCGATTACGACGAATTCTGCGGAATTCGCGGGGAAGAATCTGCGAGTCCGGCACAGGCTACGGTGCCGGAAATCTCTCCGCGCGAATTGAAATCGCGGCTCGACCGCGGCGATGATCTTTTCGTCCTCGACGTTCGCGAACCGCACGAATTTCAAATCTGCAATCTTGGCGGATACCTGATTCCGCTTGGGGAGCTTTCACGCCGCGTAAACGAGCTGGATAGCTCGCGCGAAATTGTTGCGCACTGCCGCAGCGGCAAGCGTTCCGCGGAGGCAGTGGAGTTTCTACGCAGCGCAGGTTTCCGCAAGGTACTGAACCTGAAGGGTGGTATCCTTGCATGGTCGGATGAAGTGGATGCCTCTGTTCCCAAATACTGACGAGTTCCGAGAGCATTAGAATATCGCCAAAGAAATCGCTAAAAACTTCACGAAAACCCCGATCGGAGGATCGATTGTCAGACATCAAGGTTACCGTCGTTAATAATGGACCACTGCTTATCGATGGCGAAGTGCAGATCGTCGATCAAGAAGGCAAGTCATATGGTCTGGGAGGGCGCACGAAGATCGGGCTTTGCCGATGCGGCGCGTCCGAGCGCAAGCCTTTCTGCGACGGTTCGCACAAGAAATCGAACTTCCAAAGCCTCGTTCAAGCCCACGAACTGCCACCTCCGCAGCCCAAACCATAATTGAGTTAGTGGGGAACCCGTGGGCCAGATTGTTACATTCCTACCCAAGCCTAGGACATTATATGAGTAGTAAGTAGCGGCGGCACACCACTACGTGATAGTTAAGCCTAATTTGTGCAGTAGTTTAACTGGTACTAAAACTACGTTCCGGAACGGTACATCAGTTGCAAGTTCTCCTCTGGGGCAGAAGTTCGTCTTGAGGGGGATGTGGTGGGCCGTCCGGGCAAGATTTGGGGTTTTCTACATCGCTTTCGTCTCGTCCTGCTTTGGACGATAGCTGGTGGGTCGTACCTCGCGCTGCTCTGGGTTCTCCGAAATTCTTCGTACGTTGCCGACCCTCTTCTTGACACTTATCTTGAAATGGCAGGAAGCCTAATCGCTTTCACTTTTGCAGCGAACGCGTTGGTTCGCTTTCGCGGAACGCACGATCGAATTTCTCTGATTCTGGCATTCGGTTTTGTCCTGGCGGGACTAATCGAGGCGGGGACGAGCATGACGTTTTATCGCGGCATGCTCGTCACAGCCAGTGTGGGGAATAATATTTCAATCGGGTGGCTCGCGGGACGGACACTACTGGGGATTTTGTTGTTGGCTGCTCTGGTGGTGGAGCGCCGGATCCCAGTTGCTCGGGAGCCCGCGAAGGAAATGGCTGGGTCGACGCTCATCGTGGGCGCCGCTGCGTACCTGACCAGCGTATTTTATTTCATGCTGCCGAGCGCTCCCAAGATTCACCCGGGAGCAATTATTCCGCGGCCTTGGGATTTGTTGCCGGCGGCGATTTATGTTGCAGCGACAGTCGGATTTGCGTGGCGTTTGCGTCGCGAGAATTCCGAATCGTCGCTCGACCGCGCTTTGTTTATCGCAGCGGCAATGAATGTGATTTGCCACATCACGATCAGCCAGTCGCAGCATGTCTTCGACGCCGCATTTACAGTGGCGCATGTAGTGATGGACCTCAGTTATGTTGTGGTCTTAGGCGGCACGTTGCTCGATAACGCGCAACTTTTTGATCAGGTCAGCCGCCTGGCAGCTTCCGATTCACTTACCGGCCTTGCGAATCATCGCCGGCTTCTGGAAGTTCTGGAAAATGAAATTCAGCGCTCCCGTCGGACTGGGCGCAGCTTTGCGGTGCTGTTGTTTGACCTCGACGAATTGAAAAAGATCAACGACAGGTTCGGCCATCTCACGGGAAGCCGGGCAATCAAGCGGCTTGGAGTGGCTTTGCGAAAAGATTGCCGAAGCATTGACACCCCCGCGCGGTACGGTGGCGATGAATTCGTGCTGATTCTTCCGGAATCAGGAGAAGAAGAAGCTCGTAAGGCTTCTTTGCGGATTTGCGAAAGGCTGGCGCGTGACGGCCAGGAGCCGCCAGTAACTGTGAGTGCAGGTTTGGCCGTGTATCCTAACGACGGCACGACGATTGAACAGCTTCTGGGCGCTGCCGATCGCGCACTCTACCGCATGAAAGGTCGTGGTGAAAAAAAGTTTCGGCTGGGGCACGTAGCGGCCTGTCTGTAGAGGAAAGGGGGTGACGCGATGCGACTTGGGATGGGGGTCCCAAAGACGATAGCCGCGCGACGCGAGTCGCGAATTCCGATGGAAGTTAGAGTACAGATTACCGGGCATCTCGTACTGCCGGGCACCGAAACCACTTTCACAGAAAATGTGAGCGCAGGCGGAGCGCGCGTCTTGAGCACTCGCCGGTGGAAACCGGGTGACCGTCTTACCATCGCTACGCTGACTGGGTCGTTCAAGTCTATTGCCCGTGTGGCGTATTGTCAGTTAATCCCGGAAGCGGGCTTCGCTGTCGGGATCGAACTCCTGGGATCCAGGGACGGCTGGGTTATAGGCGATATGTCTGCGGCTTGATTACTGCACAAACCCGACGTTGGGTTCTGGACCCGGCCCGGGACCTTCCGGAAGCGTTCCAAACTGCTCTTCAAAACGAGACACATTTTCCTGCAGAGCTTTAGCCAGCCGCTTTGCGTGCGCGGGGCTCAGGATCAGGCTGCCAACCAGCTTTCCATGAGGGACGCTGGGAAAAAGATAAATGAAATTGAGGGTGAACTCTTCCGCATTGTGATGAACGACAACTAGATTGGCGTACTGTCCGAGCAATTCTTTCTCGTCGGCCTTGATCTGAACTTGCTGCTGCTGTGGCGGCTTGGGCGTTTCAGCCATCGACCCCTCCTAGGAATCCGTTCCACTATATCAGAGGAGGAGAAACGCTTCCGGCGATTTTTGGAACGCTATCGTAGGAAAAGTTGACGCGAAACTTAGTTAAGCGTAGTTTATATATAGAGTTTAACTAGGTTAACTATGTCAGGCTCTTCCATTCACGGTTCCGCATCTGAAGAGATCACTGAGTCGATAGCTGCTTCCGAACCGCACTCCCCCCGCATAGCCCGGGAAACTTGGTGGTACCTGGGCCCGGCGTTCGTTGCTTCCGTGGCGTATATGGATCCCGGGAATTTCGCGACAAATATCGAAGGCGGTGCCCGTTTCGGATATCAGCTGCTTTGGGTGCTGCTGTGGTCGAACGCGATGGCGATTCTGGTGCAATACCTGGCTGCGAAGCTCGGGATCGCTACAGGGCGGACGCTTCCGGAAAACTGCCGCGCGGAATTTTCGCATTGGATGACAGTCAGCCTTTGGATTGCGGCCGAGATCGCAGCAATGGCTACCGACCTCGCCGAATTTCTGGGGGCAGCGCTGGGATTCTATTTGTTGTTTGGAATTCCCATGCTGGCGGCCGCAATACTGACAGGCGTGTGTGTGATGCTAATTCTGGCGGTCGAACAACTGGGTTTTCAGTGGCTGGAGCGCGTCATCATGTTCTTTGTGGGCGTTATCGGGGTTTCTTACGCGATTGAGGTGTTTCTAAGCAAGCCCACATGGCTGCCGATCGCCAAGCACGTCGTTGTTCCGGAGATAAATTCCTCCTCAATCTATATCGCAGTGTCCATGCTCGGCGCTACGGTGATGCCGCACGTAATCTATTTGCACTCCGCACTAGTGCAATCGCGGCGGCACCCGCTCGACCGGGAGGAACATCACCATCGCAAGATGGAATTGCTGGATGTCCTTTTGGCCATGAATGGCGCGTGGCTCATTAACTCCGCGATGGTGATTATGGCCGCGGCTGTTTTCTTCGGGAGCGGGCTGCATGTTTATTCGATCGAGGCCGCACACCACACGCTTATACCGTTACTTGGCAAGTTCGCGGGAGTCGCGTTCGGCGTGGCGTTACTTTGTTCCGGATTATCCTCCGCCACTGTGGGAACCATGGCGGGCCAGGTGATCCTGCAGGGATTCATGAATTTCCGAATCAGCATTTTTCTGCGGCGGATCATAACGATGATTCCGGCGATACTGGTAATCGCTTGGGGGCTCGACCCTTTGAAGACTCTTATCCTCAGCCAAGCGGCGCTGAGTTTCTGCCTGCCTTTCGCGATGATTCCGCTTCTGGTGCTGACGCGCAGAAAAGGATTGATGGGCACGCATGCCAACCGTCCGCTCACAAACTATCTCGCAGCACTTTCCACGACAGTCATTTTGCTAATGAATGGCTGGTTGCTTTACGCGATTTTCACTGGGAAGTCCTGAGTACGCGTGCGAAAATAGTTTCTCAAGACTGAACGCGCGCTACAGTTTGCAACCCAGCCATGAATCTCGATAGGAATTCAGAACCGCCAAAGCGAAAATTACTGCTGGGAGTTTCGGTGGTTTTCGTGATCGCAGCCGCGGCGGGTTCGATTGTGTTGTACGCGACGCGCGATTGGAACGCTCCGGCATCAGCGAAAAATCTTCAGAATCCCGTTCCGGCCACTGATGCTTCCATCGCGGCAGGGATGATGAACTACTCGACGCACTGCCAAAGTTGTCATGGAGAGAAAGGGGATGGCAAAGGCGAACGCGCGGAAAAGCTATCCATCGCGCCTTCTGACTTCACCGATGCGCAGGCGATGGGCCGGACGACGGACGGAGAACTATTCTGGAAGATCTCGCACGGACGGCGCCCGATGCCTGCTTTTCAGGACAAGCTTACCGAGCAAGAGCGTTGGCAACTCGTGGACTATATTCGCACGCTAGCCCGAAAAGCTGCCAATGGCGCGACGCCTGCCGCAAATTCTGTTTCACCGTAAACAGGCGTTGCGCCGACCGAGCAAGAGCCTCGAAAATCGATGAACTTCGCTGAGTGGTTTAATTTTTTAACTTTGAAATCGCGTCGGAAACTTCCTTGATGTCCGGCAGAGTGGGAATGTCGTAGCTCTTGAACCACGCGATTTTTCCGGAGCGGTCCACGACGGCGATAGCGCGGCCAGTGATCCCTTTGTCGGCCAGATATACTCCATACTTTTCGGCGACCGCGCCGCGAGGCTGAAAATCCGCCAGCAGAGGATATGTGATTCCCATTTTCGCGGCGAAAGCCTTGTGCGACCAGACGCTGTCAACGCTCACGCCCAGGACTTGCGCGTCGAGTTCTTCGAAGCGCTTCATGTCGTTCACCAGACAAACGTGCTCGTTGGTGCAGACCGGGCTCCAGTCGAGCGGGTAGAACACGAGGACGACATTCCTTTTGCCCTGAAACTCAGAAAGTTTCACTTCTTTCTGGCTCTGATCTTTCAAGGTGAAATCCGGAGCTACTGAACCGACTGTGAGTGCCATGCAAAATCCTCCTGTTCGCTCTCGCGAACTATGTTTTTCATCCAGGACTCAATAGTAGCTGAAGCGGCTAGAGCAAACAAATGTTCGCGAATTAGACGACGCGCCATTCGGGGTGCAATCTGCTAGGATACGATTTCGGCGTAAGGGGAACATTGAGGAATTGGCCAGCATTTCATATCGCGAGGCGTATCCGGGACTTCAGATCCTGCCGCGCAGCCGCAACTGGTGGGCGCGGCTGAAGGGAACTGCTCCCGAATGCATCCATTTGGCTGAGAACATCAGTTGGATTGCGGCGGTTTTGCCGGATACGTTATATCTGCGCGGGAAACGGGCGAACAGAAGAGAGCCGGTGCGACCCGAAGTATCGGTTTGCTTTAAATGTTTAAGCGACACCTTCGAGGCCGAGCTTGAATCGTTTCCGGGACGCGTGATAGCGTTCGAGCCTGATCCGGCGATTTTCACGCAGTATTTTTTCGTAGCGACGGCAGACTTCGAAGCCGCCGGGCTGGCGCCAGTAACGTCTGCCGCGATTACGGCGCGGCTGGAACAGGCCGGCGAGACATGCCGCGAATGCTCGGGGAAAGGAACGTGGTTGTGGTTCTCGCAGGAACAAATTCAAAGCCTGGACGAAGTTCAGCTGATCGCGAGCGCGCCTGGAGAAGTTTTTTGCGGAAAACACGGCGCGCAAAAGCTATTATCTGCGTTCGAGAAATTCGCTGAGGCTAATATATTTTACATGAACCTTCCGTACGGGGATGCGGGCGCGTACGTTTGGATTTAACGATGAGCCTGAAAGAACTGGTGGAAAAATATCTGGCGGCGGCCGGCGGTTACGGGAAAGCTGTGCCGATCGCTGCGCTGGGAATTTCGCGGGAAGAAACGGAACGGGTCTTCGACTTTCTGGACGAGGACTACCACATCAGCCGGTTCTTTCATTTTCAAAACGCCGCAGGCGCGGGCTCCGGCAACAGTTTTCAGATCAATGGATTTGCGCAAACCCACATTTCCATCGACTCCGAGATCCAAGAAATTCTCTAGTCAGCTGACGATTTCGACCGAAACGCGAATACTGGACAACGCCAAACTAACCTGCTACCAGACGTGACAAACCTTGTCAGGCGGTTTCATCATGGGCTGGCCCACTTTGCAGGAGAAGGCGGTGCCGAACTCGGGCATGTTCACGACCACACCGTTGATTCGGTATTTTCCCGGGGAGTGCGGATCAGTTATGGCATTGACCCGTTCATTCTCGGGGCGTTCGTTCTCGCAGGCCCATTGAGCCAAGCCCACGAAAAAGCGCTGATCGGGTGTGAGGCCGTCGCGGTCTTTCAGTGTCATGTCCTTGGTGGCGTCCTTCCAAGCGATGTAGGCCAGAATCGTTCCGCCGAGATCGGCGACGTCTTCACCTTCGGTCAGTTTTGAATTGATGTGGATGTCGTCCACGACGACGTACTGGGCGTATTGGTCCACGACACAGTCGGCGTGCTTTACGAACTGATCAGCATCTTCCTTGGTCCACCAGTCTTTCAAGTTTCCTTTGGCGTCAAACTGCCGGCCTTCGTCGTCGAAGCCGTGGGTTAGTTCGTGGCCGATGGTAGAGCCTGTATTACCGTAATTCGGAGCGTCATCCAGCTTGGCATCGTAAAGTGGCGGCTGCAAAACGCCGGCGGGGAAATTGATGTCGTTCATCTGCGGATTGAAGTAGGCGTTAACGGTGGGAGGCGTCATTCCCCATTCGCCGCGATCCACGGGCTTGCCAACTTTGTTAAGGTCGCGATGAACTTCGAACTCGGTCGCGCGCAAGTTGTTACCGTAAAAATCATCGGGCACTATCTTGACCGAACTGTAATCGCGCCACACATCCGGATAGCCGACTTTATTTCGAATAGCATGCAGCTTGTTCAAGGCTTGCTGCTTGGTTCCGGGACTCATCCAATCGAGCTGCTGAATCCGGAGCGCCATGGCGTCTTCAATGCGGCGGGTCATTTCCACGGTTGCCGCCTTTAGCTCGGGCGAAAAAGTCTTGCGAACGTACGCCTGTCCCAGAGCTTCTCCGAGATCGCGATCAACATATTGAACGCAGCGTTTCCAGCGAGGTTGTTCCTCTTTGGCTCCGCGCAGGTATTTGCGGTAGAACTCGAAATTTTCGGTTACGAACGGAGTTGACAAATATGGCGAGCGGGAATTGGCAACATGAAATCGAAGATAGCTCTTCCAGTCCTGCAGCGAAGCCGATTTCAATTGCGCGTCGACGTCTTTGAAGAAATCCGGCCAGCCAACGTTCAGGATTTGAAATTTGGGGACGCCGCCAGCGGCGAAGTAAGCGTTCCAATCGAAATCCGGAGCGATCTTGTAAAGATCTGGAACCGTCATTTTGTGTTTCTCTTTGTAGGGATCGCGACGCTCGACGCGAGTGAGAGAAGCCTTTGCGAGGCTAGTCTCGATTCGCATGACGACAACGGCGTTGTTCTTTGCCGCATCCGGCGAATCGCCCATCAATTCAAATACCTTCTGGACGTGCAGCAAATAGCGCTCGCGGGTTTCTTTCGATTTGGCGTCGTCTTTGAGGTAGTAGTCGCGATCGGGAAGGCCGAGACCGCCCTGCGAAACGTCGATGATAACTTCATCAGAGTTATCGGGGTCTTGAGTCGGGCCAGCTCGGAATAGCACCGAGTCGCCTTTAAGTTGGAGGCTTGCAATCAAGACCGCGATGTCTTTCGTGCTCTTGAGATTTTGGATGGCAGATAGGTCCGGTTGCATGGGCTTGGCGCCAAGCTTTTCTATTTCATCTTCATTCACACAGGAGGCGTAGTAGTCGCCGATTTTCTGGGTTACCGGGTCGCGATCCTTGGCAGCGGCGGCTTCTTCGAGAATGCCGCGAAGGTAGTTCAGATTATCCTGATAAAGCTTGCCGTAAACGCTCCACGAAGTCTGATCGGAAGGAATCGGATTCATCTTTCTCCAGCCGCCACAGGAGTACTCGTAGAAGTCCACGCAAGGATCAGCGGTGCGGTTCATGGCTGCGGGATCGAGACTTGGTGTGTAGGGGAGCGCCGGCTCCGTATGCTGTTGAGTGGCTGCGGCGGCCGTGTCCGATGAGGGAGCAGAGGGTTTTGTCTGCTGGGCACAAGTCGTGATAGCGAAGAAGACAGTCATCCACAAAACTCGCTTGAATATCAAGGGAACCCTCCGGAAGAACGGCTGAGCATAACAGCAGTGAGGCTTGCGCGCCAGTTTGAGATGCAGGCTTCGAATTGGAAACGCCGGCTGGATTTGGCGATGAAGAATCGAAAGCGGAGAGAGGGTTTATTTTGTGGCAACGCTGGAACGCTGGAGACGGTCAGCCAGCGCTTTGTGCTCGGCGCGAATTTCGGCGGGCAGGCGGCTGCCGAATTTTTCGAAAAACTGTTCGGTAGCGCTCACTTCTTCGGTCCAGTCATTCGCATCCACGCGCAGCAATTCACCCAGGGTATCGCGCGAGATTTCCAGGCCTTCGAGGTCAAGGGAACCGGGGGCGGGAATGTCACCAATGGGTGTTTCAATCGCGTCCGCGCGTCCTTCAATCCGGTCGAGCATCCATTTCAGGACGCGCACGTTTTCGCCATAGCCCGGCCAGAGGAATTTTCCGTTCTGGTCTTTGCGGAACCAGTTCACGTGAAAAATCTTGGGAGCGTTTTCAAGCCGGGAGCCCATTTCCAGCCAGTGCCGAAAATAATCAGCCATGTTGTAACCGCAAAACGGAATCATGGCCATGGGATCACGCCGCGTTACGCCTACGGCGCCCGTGGCAGCGGCGGTAGTTTCAGAGGCCATGGTGGCGCCGACGAATACTCCGTGTTGCCAGTCGCGAGATTGATACACAAGCGGGGCGACGTGAGCGCGGCGTCCACCGAATATGATCGCGGAGATGGGGATGCCTTCGGGATCTTCCCAGTGGGCGGAAATTGACGGCGATTGTCTCGCGGCAACGGTGTATCGCGAATTCGGATGCGCCGCCGGACCCATACCCGGCTTCCAGTTTTCGCCCTTCCAATTGATCAGGCTTTCTTCGGGCAGACCATTGATGCCTTCCCACCAAGGCTCGCGCGAGGTCGCAGTCATGGCGACATTTGTAAAGATCGCGTCGTGTTGCAGCGCGGTTCTCACGTTCGGATTCGTTTTTGCATTCGTGCCGGGGGCGACGCCGAAGAAGCCCGCTTCAGGATTGATGGCGCGCAGCGAGCCGTCGGGCGCGATGTGCATCCAGGCGATGTCGTCGCCAACAGTCCACACGCGATAGCCTCTGTTTTCCAGCGCTGAAACCATCATCGCCAAATTCGTTTTTCCGCAGGCGCTGGGGAATGCCGCGGCCATGTACGTTACTTTGCCGGAGGGATCTTCCAGGCCGAGGATTAGCATGTGCTCGGCCATCCAGCCTTGCTCGCGCGCCATGTAGCTGGCGATACGCAGCGCGAAACACTTTTTGCCCAGCAGGGCATTGCCGCCATAGCCGGAACCGACGCTCCAGATCAGCTTCTCTTCTGGAAAGTGAAGCACGAATCGGCGCTCGGGGTTCAAATCGCCGAGCGAATGAAGACCTGGGACAAAATCGTCGGACTTGCCCAGGCGGTCGAGCGCGGCTTGTCCCATCCGGGACATAATCCTCATGCTAGCGACGACGTAGGCCGAATCGGTGATCTCGACGCCCACCTTGCTATAGGGCGAGTTCACGGGGCCCATGATGTAAGGCATCACGTACATCGTCCGGTTCTTCATGGCGCCGTCAAATAGGGGGCGTACTTTGTCTTTGGCTTCCTGCGGAGACATCCAATTGTTGGTGGGACCAGCGTCGTCTTTCCGGCGGGTACATATGAAGGTGACGCCCTCGGTCCGTGCGACGTCATTTGGATTGCTGCGATGCAGATAGCAGCCCGGCCGGGTTTTCTGATTCAGCTCGATGTAAGTGCCATCACGCAGCATTTCATCGACCAGACGGTCGTTTTCCGCTTGCGAACCATCGCACCAAACGATTTTTGAGGGCTTTGTAAGACGTGCGGACTCATCGACCCATCTTTCAAGCGGCGTTGACACCTAACCTCCGAAGATTTCGAGCGCGAGAATCCAGGGCTCCATGAGCCGCGGGTCGCGTTTATTTCTGCGTACGACTGCTTAAAAAGTCTAGGTCACAGAGCAAGGAAAAGCAAGGCAGCGCACTCGCGCAGGTGGCTCCAGAGTGCCCGATGTTATACTTCCCACAGATGTTCGCGCAAAAACTTCGGGTTGACGTTCGGGTGGGCGGCGAAAAAATGCCGGCGCCACTCGATTGGCTGGATAGCTTTTGCATGCGGAATTTCACGGGCTCAGCCGAGTTTGACGACACGCTGCCATTGGGAGAGGGAAAAATTGAAGCCGGATTGAGCGTCGATCCCGCCCGGCTGGCGGCAGCGATGAGCGAATGGCTCACAAAACGCGGAAAAGGGAATGGCAAACCGGTGACGGTTGAAGTAACGACGGCGGGCTGACTTGCCAAGACTCCAAGGGACGATACGCTCGGAAATGATTGCCAAGATTCCGAAATTCGGATTGGCGGAATATGAGTTGGCGGATTTTCTAATGGAAGAAGAGCCGAACTCTTCTCGCAAATGATTGGGGCGTTGCAGCGGTCATCGCAGGAAAAGTTCGGCTCCTCACAGTTGTTTCGACGCGAGAACGCTCAGATGGTTAGCAAGGCGTAATTTGCGCAGCGAGCCCTACTGCCGCCTGAAGCAGTCGGGCTCAAGCCTTCGAGCGTTTCTAGCTATAGATCCAGCGATGTCAGATTTCCTCAGACGCTTTAGAGGCTTCGCGGGCGGCTTGTATCTGGCGGGGGTCGCGTTCGAGCACTGCTTTGATTTGGGGCATGACGGCGTGCGTGGCGTCCTCGCCGGCGGCGATGAGTTGAGGGGTCTTGACGAATTCATCCCAGAGTACGTGATGGACTCCGGGCTCGATGAGCACGTCGGTCTGGCCGCGCCAAGGCTGGTTGGCTACTGTTTGAATGATTGAGAAAGCCCGACTGATCACTTCGATCGTGTTGCGCGGCCTGGTGTCCAGAATTCCCGGCTCCAAGTGAACCGAAATCACCGCTTCAGCTCCCATTTCACGGACGGCAGGTGCAGGCACTTGTTCGGTTAGGAAGCCGTCCACAAGAAAATGGCCGTCGTGTTCAACGGGCAGGAAAAGGCCGGGGTATGCGCAAGAGGCTCGAAGCGCAGGGCTGATTTCTCCCTTGGTGAAATGAACGGACTCGCCGGAAAGCAGGTCGGTGGCCACGATGGCCAAAGGGATTTTCATCTGGCTGAAATTTCGTGCGGTAGTGAAGCGATGGAGGAAATCATCCAGACGCTCGTTGGATGCCATGCCCATACGGGAAAGCGTCCAACGCCCAAAATCGCGAAAGCGAGTGAGGGATCCCTGGTGAGCCATTTCGTCGAGGGATGTTCCGCTGGCATAGGCAGCGGCAATCAAAGCGCCAACGCTAGTGCCAGCGATAAAATCAACGGGAATTTCGTATTGTTCAAGGACGCGAAGGACGCCAATGTGAGCGATACCTCGCGCGAATCCGCCGCCCAGCGCGACGCCGACTCTGGGTCGCGGTCCGCCAGAGTTATATGCGAATGAGCGTAGACCCCGAACGGCCTTCCCGAGCCATTTGGACGTAGTTCCCATTTGAAGACCCTCTGATTGTATAGGACACTGTAGCGCACTTAGCGGATGCATGGGCTTTCGGTTGACCGCAGGTTTCCGCTTCTGTAACCTCGACGCTCACACCGAGATATTTGCGAGGCACTGATGAAGCATCGCATCGAAAAAGCGGTTGTGCTAGGAGCAGGGACGATGGGTGCGCGGATCGCGGCGCACCTCGCCAACGCCGGCATTCCGTGTTATCTGCTCGATATAATTCCGTCCGAGTTGAATGCCGAAGAAAAACGCAAAGGCATGACTTTGGAAACTCCTGCGGTGCGCAATCGGATAGTGATGGCAGGGCTCGAGGGCGCGAAGAAATCACGGCCCGCGGCGTTTTTCACGCCAGAGACGGCGGGATTGGTCATTCCGGGGAATTTTGAAGACAACCTGGCATGGTGCAGCGAAGCGGATTGGATTATTGAAGCGGTCGCTGAAAATCTGGAGATCAAGCGGAGCCTTTTCTCGCGCATTGACGCGATTCGGAAACCGGGCACTATCGTCACGTCGAATACGTCAGGACTTCCCATCAAACTGATTGCGGAAAGGCGCTCGGAAGATTTTCAACAACATTGGGCGGGCACGCATTTCTTCAATCCACCTCGCTATATGAAATTAGTCGAGCTGATTGCTGGGCCGAAGACGAAGCCCGAGGTGCTGGAGACGCTCGAAGAAATTTGCGATTTGCGTCTGGGGAAGGGTGTCGTGCCGGCCAAAGATACGCCGAATTTCATCGCCAACCGAATCGGAACTTTCTCGATGCTAAATGCGTTGCGGCAGATGCAAGCGATGGATATGACTATTGAGGAAGTTGACGCATGTACGGGTCAGGCGGTGGGCTGGCCGAAATCGGCGACATTTCGGACGGCGGACCTGGTCGGGTTGGACGTTTTGGTTAACGTTATCCGGAATATTTATGAAAATGCGCCTGACGACGAATCGCGGGAGATGTATCGAGTGCCAAAATTTGTCGAAGACATGGTCGCGCGCGGATGGCTTGGCGATAAAACGGGTGGCGGCTTTTACAAACGCGTGAAAAAAGGCGGGGAATCAGAAATCTTGACGCTGGACTGGAAGAAGATGGAATACCGGCCTCGCCAGAAAGCGAAATTCGGTTCGGTAGACGCGGGCAAGGGAATCGAGGACACGCGCGAACGTTTGCGCGCGCTGGTCGGCCCGGGACTCACTGGTAAAGGCGGGGACAAGGCAAATCAGTTCATATGGGGCGGAATCACTGAGATGTGCCTTTACGCTGCACGGCGCGTTCCGGAAATTGCAAACAGAATCGTGGATGTGGATCGCGCGATCCGTTGGGGATTTGCGTGGGAATTTGGCCCATTCGAAATGTGGAACGCGATTGGCTTTGAGCCCATGGCGCGAGCGCTTGAGCGAGACGGAAAGGAGCTGCCGCCTTTAGCCAACAAAGTGCTCGGCTCGCCGAAGAAAGTTTTCTATGAAACGGAGAAGGGCGACACGCGATATTTCGATCTCGCGACGGCTGGTCTAAAACCCGTAGAAGAGCCGGCGGGGATAATTATTTTGAAGGCGCTGAAAGATCGCACGGCCGTAGTGCAGAGCAATGCAGGCGCGAGCCTGATCGATCTTGGCGACGGCGTCGTTTGCTGCGAATTCCACTCGAAGATGAATTCGATTGGCGGGGACATCGTCGCGATGATTCACGCGGGGGTTTCGCGGCTGAGCTCGGAATTTGACGCAATGGTGATTGCCAACCAGGCGCCCAATTTTTCAGTCGGCGCGAACTTGATGCTTCTGCTCATCAGCGCGCAAGAGGGTGAATGGGACGATATTCATATGGCAGTGCGCCAATTCCAGCGTGTGAATATGGCGATAAAGTATGCGCCAGGTCCCGTAGTGAGCGCCCCTCAGGGCATGGCGCTTGGAGGGGGATGCGAGATCAGTATGCACGCAGCGCGAATCCAAGCGGCGGCTGAATCTTATATCGGTCTGGTGGAAACTGGAGTGGGCCTGGTGCCCGGTGGCGGTGGAACGAAGGAAATGCTCATACGCGCGAACGAGCACTCCGCGGGCGGCGAAAGTCTCGACTTGTTTCACGCGCTCAAGCCCCTGTTTGAGACGATTGCGACGGCGAGAGTATCTACGAGCGGAGAAGAGGCCCGTTCACTCGGATTCTTACGGCCTTCGGACACGATATCCATGAATCGCGACAGACAAGTGGCGGACGCAAAGCAGACTGCCTTGGCGATGGTTCGCGCCGGATATCATCCACCTGCGCCTCCGGCAATCCGAGTGCTTGGCGAGGAATTTCTTGCTGCGGCGAAGCTGGCAATCCATATGCTTGTACGGGGAGAGTTTGCGACTGAATATGACGGCGTAGTTGGTCGCAAGCTGGCAAATATACTATCGGGCGGCGGGCTCAGCGCGCCGCAGACTGTATCGGAACAGTATATTCTCGATCTGGAGCGCGAAGCCTTTGTCAGCTTGTGCGGCGAGCGCAAGACTCAGGAGCGCGTAGCGCACACGCTGAAAACCGGCAAACCTTTGCGGAATTGAGTTTGCGAGAAAGTCCGATTCACCTGACAAACATTGCGCGACTGGCTATCTGACCGGAGTTTGCGACGATGCCGGGTAACCCGCATGGCGTGGAGTGAATCTAAGCAGGCCGGGGTAGAGTTGGAATCCGCGATTGTGAAATTCGGCGCACACCCGGAACTTTCTGCGACTCCAGAAGAAATAGACTATTAGATTTAAGGAGAGAAGATGATTCGGTATCGACTGTTAAATGTGATTTTCCTATCCGCGTTGGCGGCGGGATCTGTTTTTACTGCGCGCGCCGTCGCGCAGGATGCATCTTCGGAAACGTTTTCCGGCGTCAGCCAACCGCTGCCCGCACGAACTTATAGTGTGGCGAAAGAGATCAAAATTCAAGGAACGATCCAAAGCATTGAGCTTAGCAGCATCGGCGTATTGAAAGGCATGCACGCCCAGATCGCAACGCCGCAGGGTATGGTGGATGCGCATCTCGGAGTGAGTCCGAATGTGAACGCCAAGACCCTCAATCTTTCGACCGGTGAGACCGTCGAGATTACGGGAATGATGACGAAAAAGGGCGAGAACGGCGTTCTGTTGGCACGAATTCTGACGACTCCAGACCGTATATTTATACTCCGCAGTGAGCGGGGCGTCCCGATTCGCGGGATCATTTCGCACGGAAACTTAACTCCCGTGAAGGCGACAATACAGGGAGGTTTCTAGTGCAGGGGAAATTTTGCCGCTTTTTGGTTTCGAGTGTCGCGATCGCGGGGGCTTTGCTTCTCTCGGCATGCGGATCGGGTAGCAGCGGCGGTGGCGGCAAACCTACGGTTGGCGGCTTGTCAGTATTTCCTGGGTCGGCGACGATACCTGAGACAGTGAGCGGCAGCGGGCAACCCTCGATTGCGCAGTTCACTGCTTATTCAGGGTCCGCGGTTGCAGCGGCCACTTGGTCCGTTCTCAGCGGCACCGGCACTATATCAGCCAGCGGCGTATTCACGGCTCCCAGTGCAGTGGAGACTGACACGATTCAGGCTGTGTCGGGTTCGACCGCGAGCGTTCCGATTACCATTAATGTCGTGGCGTCGTCGCGAACCGTGGTTGTAAGTCCCGCGGCGGCGGCAGTCCCCGCTGGCGCGACTTTGCAATTTACGACTGCGGCAGGATGCGCGGGGACGATCTGGCAAGTGAATTTGAACGGCAATTCCGGCAATCCCGGTTTTATTACGAACGGAGCGAGCTGTGGATTGTATACGGCTCCAATCGCGCCTCCGGCAAGCGGAACTGTGACCATCACTGCGTCTTCAGGCGGAAGCTCGGGCACATCCACCGTGACGATTCTGTTTTCGAATGCTTCGCTGAACTCGCTCGTTAACCAAGCCAATCCGCGACCCTATGCGTTCTCTTATTCGGGAGACGATGGATCGGGTTTTCTGTCCGTGGCCGGAACTTTTTCAGCCGATGGAAATGGAAACATTACCGGCGGGGCAGAGGACGTCAACAGCGGCTTTGCTGCGCCAGTGATGTCAACGTTTGCGGCAGGAAGTACGTACACCGTTGGGCCGGACGGTAGAACGACTGCAAACTTGAATGTGGGAGGTTCCACTGAAGTTTTGCAATTCGCGCTTATCTCGAACCAGCATGCGCTGATGATTCGTTTCGACACGGCTGCTACCGGTAGCGGCACGATCGATATGCAGGACCCCACACAGTTCGGTACGCCGTTTTCACTAGGAGCCTACGCGTTCGTTGTTTCGGGACTCGACAAGAAAGGCGCTCGTTTGGGAATGGATGGAAGAGCTGTTGCAAACACTCTAAACAATACATTTCCGCTGAACAGCGGGATTGTGGATTTAAACAACAGCGGGACTTTGTTGACAGATATGCAGTTGCAGGGTGGCTTCAGCGTCGCGGATCCCGCGACCGGCCGCGGAACACTTTCCTTGAATTGCCCGGCGTTTGATACGGAACTGGGAGAGACCGGCACCGGTACATCCGGCACTCTTGATTTCATTTATTACATTGTGGATGCTACACACGTGAAAGTGCTCGAGGGTGATACGAACACACTTCTCGCCGGCGATTTCTTCGGCGCGCCGGCACCCTCGGTGAATATGACGGGTTCTCAAGTTTTTGTTGTAAGCGGAATAGATAATAGCGGCAGCCCGTATGGAATGGGCGGCGCTTTCCTGACGGCGAGCAATGGTGTGCTTGATATCAACGACGATGGCCAATTGACCAGCCCGACGACCAATTCGTCCAACGTCACAACGCCGAACATCACATCAGCGACTGCTTCGTTGCCTTCGACCGATACCGGCCGAATCGAATTGACGGTTAACCTCTCGGGCGGCAAGAGTTTCCAGTTCGCTGTCTATCTCTTCAACTACATTACATCGGACGGATCGCCTTCCACCGGTGCAGTGATGTTGGAGATTGATACCAACGTCGGAGTGGGAACCGGAATCGCTTACACGCAAACGGGTGCGACCACGCCGCAAGGAAGCTTCGCACTGAACTTGACGGGAGTAGGCCTGAACTCTGCCGGCGAGCAGGACATCGAAGGCCAAGTGAGCGCGGGAAACCTTGGGGCAGTAACGGGCACGATAGACGTCAATAACACCGCTGGGAACGGAAAAGTGTTTTCTGGCGAACCGCTCACAAGCTCCAGCGCGATTCCGACTTCCGGATTAAACGGCCGGGGGAATCCTTTTACACTCGCTTCAGGGCTTCAGACTGATACGCTCTCTTACTACGTGATTGACGACAATACCGCGTTGCTGCTGGAAATGGATTCGTCTCGCATACTGACCGGGATGCTAGCTCGCCAATTTTAGCTTATTTTTCAGTTGATATCCGAAGTCCCCCGATTCGCAATCCGCCCGTCGAGGTTTTTTCCTACCTTGAGCGACGCGGTTTTCTATATTCCGCCGAATTCTCTCCTTTCCGTGCCTAGTGGTGCCGACCGACGTGAGGTTGTGGCATCAGCGCTACGGAGGTATGAGTGCAAGTTTCCTTGATTTTGCAAGAAACGACGGCTAGTATCAGTCGCTTTCGTAAACACGAAAGCCGTATCGCGACCGAAGAGTAGTGCCCGGGAGGTGTGAAGTGAAAAACCGATTCAAGTTTCGACACGTGCTCTTAGTTTTTATGGCGGCGTGCATCGTGAGCTTGATTGCGTGGGCGCGCTCAGCGCGAGCGTCGGGTGAGGCGCCACGATACTTCGCAATTACGAATGCGCGCATCGTGACCGGAACGGGCTCGGTGATAAATAGTGGAACGGTAGTGGTTGCGAGAGGCTTGATTCAAGCAGTAGGCGAGAATGTTGCGATTCCGCCGGAAGCATGGGTGATTGACGGCAAGGGCTTAACCGTTTATCCGGGACTGATCGATGCCGGAACAGACCTTGGTCTGCCGAGGGAAGAAGCGGCGGATACCGCTGCGGCGGGACGCGGAAGAAGGCGCGCGGCGCCGACGGGGGAAATTGCAAAGGGTCCGGAGGACCGGCCGGGCACAACTCCTTGGCGAGTTGCGGCGGACGAATTCAAAACGGACGACAAGCGAATCGAAACGTGGCGAAATGCGGGTTTTACGACAGCGCTCAGTGTGCCGGACGGAGGAATTTTCCCCGGGCAAGCGACGGTAGTTGCTCTAGCGGGCGATCGTCACGGTGACTACATTGTGAAAGCGGTGGCGACGCTTCCGATTTCGTTCAGGCCTGTTGGGGGATTTTGGGGGTTTCCAGATTCATTGATGGGATCGATCGCGTATATCCGCCAGGTTTTTGACGATAGCACCTGGTATGCCCAGGCGGATCCGATTTACGCAGCCAATGTGACTAAGTTCGAGCGGTTACCTTACGATCGCACCGAGCAAGTCATTTCGCGGGAACTACACGACAAAGAAACAGTTTTGTTACCAGCCAACAATTCGGTCCAAATTCTGCGCGCGCTGCGTCTAGCGGATGAATGGAAAATCAATGCGGTGATCTACGGCGCTCAGCAGGGATACGAAGTGGCGGATTCGATTGCGGCCAAGAAAACTCCAGTGCTGGTAAATCTTAAATGGCCCGAACGCGTAAAGGATGCTGATCCGGAAGCCGAACAAACATTGCGAGAATTGCGGTTCCGAGATCGCGCCCCTTCGTCTCCCGCGGTACTGGCCAAGTCCGGCGTGAAGTTCGGATTTTATTCCGGTGGGCTGACCGGTCCGAAGGACATTTTCAAGAATACGAGGAAAGCCATCGCGGCAGGCCTGGCGCCGGACGCGGCTCTACGGGCGTTTACTGCCGACTCGGCGGAGATCCTAGGCGTGAGTGATCGCATGGGAAGCATCGCGCCCGGAAAGATTGCAAACCTGGTTATCACGGACGGCGAAATCTTCGGCGAGAAAACAAAAGTGAAGGACGTTTTTGTTGATGGGCGTTGGTTTGAGATTCACGAAGAGCCGGCGGCGGATAAGGCGGGTGATCACAAGACAGACGAACCGGCCGGTGCGCCCGCCGATGAGTTGGTTAGCGGCGAGGGGGTGGGCCGATGAAACGCGCGCTGCTGTTTGCGGCAATTGTATTCACTGCGGTCGCTCCATTTTCCGTTGGCGCCCAGGAATCGAACGCTCAAAAGAACAGCGCGATTCTGATAAAGAACGCCACCCTCCTTACCATCACGCACGGGAACATCGAGCACGGTTCCGTCTTGATTCGCGACGGCAAGATAGCGGCAGTGGGGACGGATTTGAAAGCGCCTGATGGCGCGACGGTAATCGACGCGAGCGGACAATATGTGATGCCCGGAATCGTCGATTGCCACTCGCACATCGCCATCGACGGCGGCGTGAATGAAGGCAGCATTTCCGTTTCGTCCATGGCCAACATCGCTGATGTTTTGAATCCCGACGACCTAAGTATTTACGATGATCTCGCGGGCGGCGTGACTGAAGCGAATGTTTTGCACGGAAGCGCGAACCCGATCGGCGGGCAAACAGTTGTGATCAAGTTGCGCTGGGGCAAGCCCGCCAGCGAGTTGCCGTTCGAGGGCGCGCTACCTGGAATTAAATTTGCGTTGGGTGAGAATCCGAAGCGCTCGAATTTCACGCCGCCACCCGGAGTCGAGCCGCGATATCCGGCTACCAGGCTAGGCGTGGAGGAAACGATTCGTGCGGCTTTTATCGAAGCTCGCGAGTACAAACGAGAATGGGACGACTACAAGCAGAAAAAGGCAGCTGGTAATCAGAATCTAATTCCGCCCCGGCGAGATGAGAAACTCGAGCCGCTGGTCGAAGTGCTTGAAGGGAAGCGTTACGTGCACTCGCACTGCTACCGCGCGGACGAAATCTTGATGCTCATTCGGGTCGCGAATGAATTTGGTTTCAAGGTGCGCACCTTCCAGCACGTTTTGGAAGGATACAAAGTGGCTGATGAAATCGCGGCGTCGGGCGCCGGCGGCTCAACGTTTTCCGATTGGTGGGCTTACAAGATGGAGGCATTTGACGCGATTCCGTACAACGCCGCTCTGATGACGGACCGCGGCGTGATTGTTTCGGTCAATTCGGATGACGCTGAAGAAGCGCGCCACTTGAATCAGGAAGCGGCTAAGAGCATGAAATATGGCGGGCTTTCAGCCAATGATGCTTTGAAGTTGATTACTCTGAATCCCGCGATTCAACTCGGGATCGACAATCGCGTAGGTTCGATTGAAGTAGGGAAGGACGCGGACCTCGCTATTTTCAATCACGACCCTTTGAGCGTTTACGCGGTAGTGCAAAAAACACTAATCGACGGCCAGGTTTATTTTGACCGGCAACGCGATATCGATGCGCGGCCCGGCCTCGAAAAGGAAAAGCAGGACCTGTTGGCAAAGGAAAAGAAAGCGGCCGAAGAAAAGAAAGCCGAAGGGAAATCGGAGGGCAAGCCCGATAAAAGCCCTGAAGGCAAAAAGAAAAAGCCACCGACCAAACAAAGCAATGTAGGTAACGTTTCGGGAGGTGGCCTGTGAGTGGAGTGATTCGCTTCAAATCCTCGAGCTTTCAACTAGTTGCATTCTGTTTGGCGCTGTCGCTGGCATTTCCGCTGTGGTCGCAGCCGGCCGCGAATGTGTTCGCTATCAAAGGGGCCAAGGTTTATACCTTGGCTGGTCCAGCCATTGAAAACGGCACGGTGCTGATTCGCGACGGGAAAATCGCAGCCGTAGGGGCGGGTATTGCGATTCCCGATGACGCACAGGTGATCGATGCAGCAGGGATGGAAGTTTATCCGGGGATGTTCGACCCAATAACGCAGATCGGATTGAGCGAGGTTGGTGCAGTCTCAGCGACAGTGGACGCGCGTGAACTTGGCGCGTTCAACCCCGAACTTATCGCGGCAACGGCCGTGAATCCGGCTTCCACACATATTCCAGTGACGCGCGCGAGCGGGATAACGGAAGTGATCGCGGTGCCGGGAATCGGCGGTTTTGATTCCGAAGGCGGCGGAGTGATCACCGGGCAGGCCTCGGCGTTCAATATGGCCGGCTGGACTATGGAAGAGATGCAAATAAAGCGGCAGGTCGCAATGGTGATCAACTGGCCCTCGATCCAATCGGGCTCATTCGATTTTTCGACGTTCAGCTTCAAGGAGAAGCCGTATACCGAAGCCAAGAAGGACTACGATAAGTCGGTGAATGAACTGAGCGACTGGCTGGTGCGCGCTCGGCATTACGCGCAGGCGAAAGAGAAAGGTTCGCCGGAACTCTTTGTACGCGATTTGAAACTTGAGGCGCTCGTTCCTGTGGTGCAGGGAAAACTTCCCGTCCTGATGGTGGCGAACGAAGCGCGAGACATTCGCAATGCAGTCGATTTTTGCACAAAACAGAATCTGAAAATGATTCTGGCGTCGGGTTCAGAGAGCTGGAAAGTGAAAGACCTACTAAAGGAAAAAAAGATCGCGGTGATCCTCGGTCCTACCGAACGGCTCCCGGAAAAACAGGACGATCCGTACGACAAGCCCATGACGCAGCCGGCCGAACTAAACGCTGCGGGAATTCCGTTCGCGTTTGCAAGTTTCGGTACATCTTTCTCACGCAGACTCTCGCAGTACGCCGGCACGGCGGTAGGTTATGGTTTACCGCACGATGAAGCTTTGAAAGCTGTAATGTTGAATGCCGCGCAAATTTTCGGACTCGCCGATCAAATCGGGACGCTCGAGCCGGGAAAGCTAGCAAACATTATCGTCACAACCGGCGACCCGCTCGAAATTCAAACGCAGGTGCGTTACCTTTTCATCAAAGGACAACTCACAAGCACGGACAACCGGCATCGCGATCTGTACGAACAGTATCGCAAACGTCCTGCGCCGCCTCGCTAGGGCTTTCCGGTTTTCACTGTAGGCTGGGATTGGCGAAGGCCGAATTTGAGTTATTGATCCAGGTCACCTGTTCGAGGGCGCCCAGCCAAGGCTTTTGTCTCAAACCCTCGAAACCCCTTGGGCACAGGCCGCGTGCCCAAAAAGTCCACCCTGAGTCCGAAGGTACCGGGGAAGTGTGAAATCCCACCGATAAACAGGCCTTGCTACGATGCGGTGTCCCCACGATGTCCAAAACGGGGTCACCAAAGGAGCAAGTCCATGAAACGACGATACACGCTATGGATGGCCGACTGGCGAGACGCCACTGGACGCCGCTGCCGGAAAGGGTTCAGAACAAAGAGAGCAGCCAAGCGGTTCCAGGAAAAAATGCAGCGAGAAAAACTCGAAACAAAAAAAGCCCCCGCCTCGAAAAAATCGGCGCGTTCGCCGAGGCCTGGTCGAAGACGCAAGGCAAGCGCCACCACGCACGACTAGCGGCACTCGAATATAAAGCCGTCGCCGGCGCGTGCAGCATCGGGCAGCTAAGCCCGAATCTCGGTAACGCCATGATCGCAAACTGGCGCGCCCACCTCGCGCCCGCGACGGTCGCCGTCAAGCGGAAGGAGCTCGCCCGCTTCCTGCGCGACCTCATCGCCGCAGGCGCGCCAGCACAAATCCTCAAGGCGCTGTCCAGGCCACGCAACCCCGGACCGCGCACCACAATCGCCACGCCCGACGAAATGACACGGCTATTCCTACACGCCTCCACGTGGATGCGCTGCTGGCTAGCCATCACCGCTGGCCACGGCCTAAGAAAAAGCGAAGCACTCCGACTCTCTCCGGCGAACTACGACGCCGCAACAAGGACGATGTCCTTCCGAACGAAGGGCGACCAAACCCACACGCTACCCGTTACCGACGAGCTGCGAGCGTATTTCGAAACCGTGGGCCAGGTCGCCGACCCAAACACGCCGCTCGTCGCAGCCATCGCCGGCCGGCCAGTGGGGCAAGACATGGTCTACGACCACTGGGAAGCACTGAAAAAGAAAGCCAACGTCAACCCACTACTCCGAACGCACGATTTACGCCGGACGCTCGCGGTCAGAATCTACGACGCAACAAAAGACCTGCGAGCTGTCCAGCACGCGCTCGGACACGAAAACCTCATCACCACCTGCGGATATCTCCAGCACCACGACCCGCAGACCATCAGGCCGATTCTGAACGAGCTGCGCCCCAAGCCAGCTCACATCAACTAAGGAGATGAAAAATGGACACCGCAACGAGGGCAGCAGAAGTCCACCGACGGCGAATCCCACAAGCGATGTGGAACGAAATATTCCGGGCTGAGGGCACGCGCAGCTTCCTAAACCTCCGCGACGAGCTGATCCGCATCGGCCTCAAACACGGATTCGGGGAAAGCGAGCTAGAGCGGCGCGGCGTCATCACCGTCCGAAGCCGCGCGAAGAAGTACTTTGAGGCGGGAGCATGAACATCATCGACAGCAGCGAAGCCGGGAAGTACTTCCAGAAACGCGGGCAACGCCTCGCCTCAGACGAACACATCAACGACGCCCGCGAAGCTGCGGACACCGCGCGACGTCAGCGCCAACAAAACCTCCGCAACTTCGCGGATGCCGTGGTGGACGAGATCGAGCTAACAATTCTCGGCCGAGCCAGCGCCGCAGGCCTCAGCAATCCCGAGGAGTTTCTCGAATACGTGGAAATGATGGTGTCCAACCGGGTCATCGAACGGAGGCTCGCACCGTGAAGCGAAAAACCCGAAAGATGGGGCCCCCAAGGAAAAACCCCAAACGAGCGCGAATACACACCACCCAGGCAAAGTTGGCAGAAAAACCGCCATACCCCTTGGACACCGCCACGCTCGCAGACCTAGCGCACCTCATCACAGACGCGCCACCAGAGTTCGCGACCATCATCTTCCGCCACCGCGTGCCACGTCCCGGCGACAACCCGCGCCATCGCTACGAGCGCATCGTCGCGATCGACGTCCAATCGCAAACGACGCGCCGCTACAAACGGCGCTTAGGAGAAGACACATGGCACTACGAGGGAAGCAGCGCACCGCCGCCCGAGACATCGCCGAAGCCGCAAGAATAAATCGCATCGCAAGGGCAACGCCCATCACCACACCGCCCCCAACGGACGGACTGCTCAGCCAGGCCGAATTACTAGGGCAACGCCTCACCAACCTGCGCGAACATGGCCGCGCAATTTCAGCCGCCTTCCACATCCACGAGATCGACATCTGGGAAGAAATGCTAACTCGCGCCAAAGGACACCGCCCATGAACTCCCGCCGTTGTGTTGGAATGCTCGAAGACGGAAGCCGCTGCCACCGACAGCGCCACGGCGCCGATCCTTACTGCCAGCGATGCGATGAACGCTTGACAGAAGTGATCAACAGCGCGCGACTCAAGAAGGAAATCGCCGAAGCCGCGGCGCGACCGAAAAACGGACACCCACCAGCATCAACCTTGCCCGGCAAATCCTCCTAGCAGCTCGCGGACGCGAAAAAATCTCCCCGACGCGGCCCGTTGGCTCGGTCCTCCATGCCAGACGTCTGCTGCGCTCCGCTTCGCTGCGCTCCGCAGCCGCGCGACTCGCATCGCTCCGCTTGCTCGCGCGAGGCCGCTCCGGGCTCGGTGTCCAACCTTTCATCGTTGGTCAGCCGGTCGCGGCCACCATCACGCAGCAGCCTCGGCGTTCGGACAATGAAAGCAAACCCCGCGCCTTCGCGCGGCAAATCAAAAGCACGCGGCTCGCTGGTAAGGCAAAATGGCAAATTCGGCCATTTGTGCCACCAGCTCGGCGCGTCCACCCGGCGCCGTCGCGCCGTAAGTCAACCCCCGCGCGGGCAGCTCCACGTCGTCGCCGGCATCGGGTCTCGCCGGCGTCACCCAAAAGAAGGAAGAGGTTCGGTGTCCGCTTGGCATTTCGCCCGCCAGCAGAAAACGCTGGCAGTCGAAATGCCGCTCCCACCGGTCAAAATCACCCCGCCCCGCGCTTGCGCTGCCTCCGCGCCTCTGCGCTGCGGCAAATCGCTTCAGCGCCGCCCCTCCCGTCCGGCCCAGAAAACCATGGGCCTCCCGAAGGGGCAAAAGCAGCTGCATCCAGAACCCAACCGCTACGCGGTTGCGATCCGCTGGAAAACGCGGCTCGTCGGCTGATGCCGCGAGAGCCACCTCGAGGTGAAACGGTTCCTTGGGAGGGTCGTGTCAAAAGAGTAAGCGGCGAAGAGGAAGGCGCGGCGGAAGCGGGCCGCCGCGCCGGGAAAGCAGGGACAGAGGAAACCACCATATACGGTAGCGAACAGACGAGCAACCGCAATTAGTAGTAAGATTTCCCCCGAAGCACTGCGCGGCCGCATCGACGGCCGCGCAAGACGTGACGCCGGCAAGTTGGCAAGAGCCTGCCTCGGCAGACTGCCCACCGGCGTCACGCCCTCCATTCAAAGCGAACCACAAAAGGAGCAGCACACATGACCGGCAAAAAGCCCGACACCGCACGGGTGTCCTCAGTCGAAGTCCGCAAGGCGATCCTCCAGCTACAACTCGAAACCGCCCGCGCAGAAGCAGCCGCCATCCAGCACCGCGCGATCGCACGAAGGCAAATCTCAGCCGCTGTCCAAGACCTCGTCCCCGTCGCCGCCAAACTCGCACGCAAAGGCCGAGGCCGCTTGCTCGCGGTGCTCGCTCGCATCCTGCAGGACGAAAAGCAGGAAGCGCGGTCCGCCGCGCTCATCCGCAAGGCCGCAGGAAAGTAGCCCGGTGTCCAAGCCGGAAACTCCGGCACAAAAATCGATTCGCCGGCGACGGCAAATCGACCGCCGAGAGAAGACCAACGCCGAGCTGCGCGAAAAATATCGCGACGACGCGGGCTACCGCGCCGCAAAGGTCGAAGCCTCGCGCCGGCAAAATGCCGCGCTGACCACCGCGAAAAAAGGGGAGCTCACCGAGCGCCGATGCGCGAAGCGCGCCCGCGCTCACCCGGAACCCCGAAGCTGGTGGTTCGTCCTAGAACGGCCAGTCACGCTCACGCGCAACGAGATCGAGCACCCAACCTATATCGTCATCGATCCACGCGGAAAGAGATCGATCGAATTCTGGCCGCCAAGCTATCACGACCCGGCAGAATTCTGGCTAGCATCATCGGCGGGCGCGGCGGCCGCTCCGCGCGGGGGTGCACGGCTCCGCAGCCTAATCGGCTGCTACGGCGGCCGCGAAAGCCGCGCGGCCGCAACCTGAGCACCCAACGCGCTCCCACGGCCGCCCCGCCCGCCTTTCTCCATAGTGCGTGCCCAAAGAGTCACCACCACCGCTTGCGCTGTCCTAAAAGTACCGGAAACAGCGCGGTGTCCAAAAACACTGGACACCGCTGACCTTTCACGCTATAACACCCACAGCATGGCCCGCCAATCGCACGGTTCACACCACCACATCCGGTAGCCCTAGTCCGAAGGTACCATTGCCGCACTTTGGTACACCCTTCAAAAATGCATATATCACTGGGGTTACACCCTTTTGGGGGAGACGGCGTACTGCCGGTACAACAATGGCGCAACTAACGAAGGATACATTGGAAGTAAAAAATACGGCCACTGAGGCGAGCGGATCAACTGCTGGAGCCTCGAGCAAGCCGGAGCAAGCGGGACATATGCGCTCCGACGCTGTGTCCCTCGAAGTCCCGGTGAAGGTGCATGGATCGCGGGTGACGGAAGTGGTGCGCGAAGTTACGCCGCACACGGAGCCATTCGAGGAACAATCCAGCACGATGATCGTGTTTCCTCAGGGCGCTGTGATCCGAATGTCCACATCCGTCAGCGTGGGCCAGATGCTGGTGGTAACTAATCTGAAATCGCGTCAGGATGCGATTTGCCGTGTGGTAAAAGTCCGGACGTTTTCGAATCTACAAGGATACGTTGAAGTTGAATTTACGCACAAACAGCCGGGCTATTGGGGCGTTTACTTTCCGTCAGACGGGCCGGCGGCTGCAAACAAGTCCGCGCAGCCAGCCGTGGTTGAACCCACCGCGCCAGCTATCAAGAGGACGCCAATCCCATCTGCGGCGGAGATTTCGTGGGCGCCGGCGCCTTCGACCAGCCCAGTCGCGGAAAAACCGGTTGAACCAAGCACGTTCACGGCTGCGACAAAACCGACGGTTGCTGCTCCACATATAGTCTCTCCGGCTAAACCGGAACCGACTTTCATTTCGATTGGTCGCCAGGAACAGGTACAGCCGTCGGCGTCAACAATCACAGCCGCGCCACCTGCCGCCGTCAACTTTGAAACATTGAAGACAGCTCCGGCTCAAGCGAGCGCGAGCAGTGTGATTAGCTTTCCGCCCGCTCCGGTTGTGGACGCTCCTTCGATTAGCTCATTGCCGGAATTGCACGAGAGCGCACCAGCTGTGCCTTCGCCGTCGGAATTTCAAGCCAGCCCAATCAGCTCTGCTGAACGAACTCAGTCCGCAGCTTCATCCGATGCGAGCGCACACAGCACATTCGGGAGTCTTTCGGGCGGGGCAACTCTTGGTACTCATGGGGCGTCCGCCTCGTTACCAGACGGTGTATTTGATTCCTACGCGGGAGCTTCCGCCCAATCAAAGGCGCCATCTGGGCAAAACTGGATATTAATCGCCGCCTGTCTAACGCTGCTTTTCGCTGCTGTAGGCGTCGGGGTTCTATACTTTCGCTCGAATAGCAGCGCGAGATCAGCGTCGCCTGCCGTTACTCAACCGCCTGCCGCGGGGAATTTGAACGCGCCGCAGACGACAACAGTGAGCGTGCCTATAGCGCCAGTCTCCAATCCGGGTCGTGCAGCGACATCGAACACGTCGCCTAAAGCAATCGTCAACGGAAATGCGGCGACGGAAGCCCGAGATTCATCGACTTCGTCAAGCGGGACCGGCGTCCCGGTGAAGCAGGACGCTCCGCATGTGACGTCCGATATGATGAGCGCAACTTTGAATTCTCATCCAGTTGGCTCGCAACGCGCTGATGGCGGCCAGACGGATGCGGCGCCGTCTCTCGACGGGTCAGCGGCTCCGCCATCATCGGCAACCGGTGCGTTGAATGGCATGATTGGTTCGTCCGAGGTCGCGACGCCTCCCGCGCCGGAGATCAAGCAGGAAGGGCCGGTGAAAATCGGCGGGCTTGTGAAGGAGCCCAAGCTTTTATCTTCGACGCTCCCTGTCTACCCGGCTTTTGCCAAGCAAGCTCATGTGGAGGGTGACGTCGTCATTCGAACGACGATCGACAAGAGCGGGAACGTCACCCACATGGACGTCGTTTCAGGACCTACAATGCTGCGACAGGCAGCGCTTGACGCGCTCGGTCGGTGGAGATACGTGCCGTCCAAGCTCGATGGTCAACCAGTGTCAGTTCAAATGCTTGTAACAATCAGATTCCACCGCTAGTTTCTGATCATTTCTGTTTCACCGCTTATTGAAAGCCATCGTGAAGCGGTCCGCGCACTGGTTCGTTTTCAATCCCCGTGCATCCAATGTGGTATCGTTACGTTTGGTATCGTATTCGTGTGCGGCGGCGAGGTGAGCGATGCGCGAAGCTGTGATAGTCAGTTCGGTGAGAACTCCAGTCGGCAAGGCTTCGAAGGGAGTGCTGCGTGCGACGAGGCCTGACGATTTGGCCGCGGTTGTTATCCAGGAGGCGGTGGCGCGCGCGCAAGGGTTGGACCCGAAAGAGATTGAAGATGTAATCCTGGGCTGCGCGATGCCTGAAGCTGAACAGGGAATGAATGTGGCCAGGATCGCGTCTCTGCGAGCTGGATTGCCTGTGGAAGCTTCCGCGATGACGATTAATCGGTTTTGTTCTTCGGGACTTCAGGCGATAGCGTTGGCTGCCGAGCGGATCATGGCAGGACAGGGAGAGATTGCAGTGGCCGGCGGCACCGAATCCATGAGCATGGTTCCAATGGGCGGAAACAAAATTTCCCCGAATCCATCCTTGATGGACAGCTATCCGGATGCGTACTTGGGTATGGGGTTGACAGCAGAGAATCTTGCAAGGAAATATGGGATTACTCGCGAACAGTCCGATGAGTTTTCGTTTGCCAGCCACCAAAAAGCGCTTGCTGCGATCGCCGAAGGGAAATTCAAAGATGAAATCGTCCCGATAGAAGTGAGTTACGTCAGTGTCGAGAGCAACGGAAACGGAGCTTCGAATGGAAGCAAGCCGAAGACAGTGAGACTTAAATTCGACACGGATGAAGGTCCCCGAGCGGATACCTCCGTTGAAGTGCTTGGAAAACTGAAGCCCGCGTTTCACGCACGCGGTGTCGTCACTGCGGGAAATAGCTCGCAGATGAGCGATGGCGCGGCAGCAGCGGTGGTGATGAGCGCGGAGCGCGCGCGGAAGCTTGGATTGAAACCTCTCGCGCGATTCCTCGCGTTCGCAACTGCGGGATGTCTTCCGGAAGAGATGGGCGTTGGACCTGTTTACGCTATTCCGAAGGCGCTCAAGATTGCGGGACTAACACTGGATCAGATTGATGTGATCGAATTGAACGAGGCGTTCGCGGCGCAATCGCTAGCGGTGATCAAGCTTGCCGGCCTGGATCCGACGCGGGTCAATGTGAACGGGGGCGCGATAGCTTTGGGTCATCCGCTGGGCTGCACAGGCGCGAAACTCACAGCCACGATTCTGCGTGAGCTGGAGCGACGCAAGGGACGCTACGGCATGGTCACGATGTGTGTTGGCGGCGGAATGGGTGCCGCGGGAATTTTCGAGCGCGTCTCGTAATCGCTCAGCTCATTCGCGATCAATCTTACTGTTATATCAGCTATTTGTTTGCGGGCTTGAAAAGTCCAACCGTATTTCCTTCAGGATCCTGCATCCAAGCAAATTTTCCGGTGGGAATATCAACTGGAGGGACGAGTGTTTTTCCTCCCAGCGACTTTGCCTTGTCTAGGGAGGCTTGGACGTCGTTTACCTGGACATAGAAAATCGTGTACTGATGCGGTTCGTGGCCAAGAGCGTTGATGTGCCCGCTGACTGTTTCTCCGGTATCGATCCTTACGGCCGGTCCCATTGACGCTAGTTTCCAGTCAAACAAGCTGGAGTAAAAATCCTGGGTCTTTTTGCTGTCACGGCATCCGATTTCGAAGTGAATCACTGGATTTCCCATTTGTTCTCCTTGCGACTGTAAAGATTTTTTGAACCTTATCGCTTTACAGGGTCGATCGCAGCACATACGAGCGACGCTTAATAATCTGCCACTATAACTGCAGGATGCGCTGCTCTGCAACGCGACATTGATGTGTGGCGATCGCGGGTCACAAACTTTTGATTTTGTCGTAGAATAAGGCATCTTTGCATTGTTTAACGGAGGACAGCACCATGGCTACTACGCCTGTTTCGGCGGCACTGAATCGCGGGGGAGCGTTCTTAATCACCTCCTGCCGGCCCGAGGATATTTTTACGCCTGCGGACGTTTCTGACGACCAGCGCTTGGTGGGCCAAACTGCTGAAGAATTCGTGCAAAAAGAAGTCGTGCCGGAAATAGCCGCGCTCGAACAACACAAAGAAGGGCTGATGGCGCAGATGCTGAAAAAGGCCGGCGAAATAGGCCTGCTGGGCGGCGCGATTCCCGAAGAGTTCGGGGGTTCAGGCCTCGACAAGGTCGCGACAACAGTGCTCGCTGAGAAACTTTCCGGTTACGGGTCCTTCGCCGTCTCACACGGAGGCCACTCCGGAATCGGAACGATTCCGCTTGTGTATTTCGGCACGCCGGAGCAAAAGGCAAAATACCTTCCGAAAATCGCCACCGGCGAGTTGCTTTCCTGCTACTGCCTCTCCGAGCCGCAGGCCGGATCGGATTCGCTGGCTGCCCGCACGCGCGCCGTGCTTTCGCCGGACGGCAAGAATTGGATTCTGAATGGCCAAAAGATGTGGATTACGAATGGCGGATTCGCCGACGTTTACATTGTGTTCGCGAAGATTGATGGAGAGAAATTCTCCTGCTTCATCGTGGAACGCGGCGCCCCAGGTTTTTCGGTGGGCGCGGAAGAAAAGAAAATGGGTATCAAGGGCAGCTCTACCGTGCCGATATTTTTTGAGAACACCCCGGTTCCCAAAGAAAATCTTCTGCATGAAGCGGGCCGTGGACACATCGTTGCGTTCAACACGTTGAACGTAGGTCGCTTCTCGCTCGGAGCCTCCTGCCTGGGCGGGGCCAAGAAAGTGCTGGAAGTTTCTTCGAAGTATTCCAAGGAACGGACGGCTTTTGGCAAACGGCTTTGCGACTTCGGGCTGATCAAGGGAAAGCTTGGCGAAATGGCGATCAGAATGTACGCCCTCGAGTCCATGCTTTACCGCTCGGCGGGAATGGTTGAAGCTGCGGTCGCAAATCCTAATCCCGGTACGGACAAAACGCAGCAGGCAATGCAGGTTCTCGAAGAATATGCGATCGAGAGTTCCATTAGCAAAGTGGTTGGCAGCGAGATGTTGGATTATTGTGTCGACGAAGGCGTGCAGATCTTCGGAGGTTACGGTTTTCACGAGGACTATCCCGTTGCGCGCGCCTACAGGGACAGCCGGGTGAACCGCATTTTTGAGGGAACGAATGAAATCAATCGCATGCTCATCATACAGATGCTGATGAAACGTTCGATGGCAGGCATTTTGCCGCTGATTCCCGCGGCCATGAAGCTAGCGGACGAAGTGCTGGCCGGTCCTTCGTTTGAAGAGGTGGAAACTGGACCTTTTGCGGAAGAGGAGCGTTCATTATCGCAGGCGAAGAAAATCTTTCTGCTTGCAGCCGGGACTGCCGTACAAAAATTCCGCGAAAAGCTTGCGGAGGAACAGGAAGTGATGGCAGCTCTGGCGAATGTGGTGATGGATGTGTATGCGATGGAATCCTCGCTCCGCAGGGCGCAGAAAGCATTGGCGACACGAGGAGAATCCGCGAACGTAATGTGCGATGCGGCCCGAGCATTTATATATGACGCAATGGATCGCGTTGAGAAACAGGCTCGTACGGCGCTAGCTGCGACCGTTGCCGGAGACACGCTGATCACTCAACTCGCGGTACTGCGTCGTTTCTCAAAGCATGCTCCAATCGACACGATTGCTATAAGGCAGCGCGTGGCGGACGCAGTGTTGGTCCAGGATCGCTATCCGTTTGAAGGGCGCTAGCCCGGAAGAATTGGTTCGCGTAAGGCGAAACAAAAAGAAAGTTAACAAACTGTAGCCGAAAAGCGGCAACAAAAAACGTCTTGTCGCATCGTTTTCGATTTGAATGCTCGCGGTTCCCTTTACGGAAAGGCTTTTCTCTTTTCACCCCGTTTGACCGCTTCCTCCCCTAACATTCGTGGCTTTCCGGAGGCTTATAGGTGATTTGGGTTGGCCTCCCGCTTGCTTCTACACGAACGAGGCAAGCGAGGGCCAATGAAAACCGTCCTGGGAACGTTCAAGACATTCTTAGCTGGAGTTATCGCGAAGGGGAAACTGCGCAAGGGAACGCTTACTACATTGGCAATTCTATTTTTCTTTCAACTCTATTTTGTGCGCGAATTGCTAGCAGCCGAAATATTGTTCGGCATGGTGTTTGGTGCGCTTTTGATTATTGGAGGAACCGCTTATCTGCTGGGAGCAATCGGTGAGCGAGGCCTCGATCTGACGGAAGCGGGAATTCGCGTGCTCGCGCGCTCAGCGCGGCGAGGCTATAGTGTAGTTGACGAACTCAGTAGAAAACCATTCCGCCATCCACGCTCAGAGTCTGCCCAGTAATCACGCTTGATTGATCCGAAACAAGAAACATGGCCGCGGAAGCAATGTCATCTACCGTCTGCGGCCTTCCTTGCAGGATACCTCCCAACATCTGCTTAAATAACTGTTCGCCGTCTGCGTGAAAATATCTCCCCTTTGAGAAGCACCGGAACTCCTTTCCTATCTTCGGCTAAGAAGGGGCACTTTTTAGGACCGGGGGCCGTTGTGCACCTCGACGGTAAATACGGAACCCGGCGAAGGAACGAACTGGAAGGGAAGCGGCGGTTCAGGTAAAATAGTGCTGTTTGCGGAGAGTGAATTGACATTAACGAACATACAAGGCACTAAGAACGGAGGCAAGACCCTGGTGCGCGTCCGGCCTCGTGGGTTTTGCGCGGGCGTGGTTCGAGCAGTGGATATTGTCGAGCTTGCACTGGAAGCCTACGGACGCCCGGTTTACGTGCATCATGAAATCGTGCATAACCGCTACGTGGTGGACCAATTGCGGCGTCGTGGGGCAATCTTCGTTGAATCGATCGAGGAAGTCCCGGTAGGCGCCGTGCTGGTCTTCAGCGCCCACGGAGTGCCGCCGCGTGTCCGCACAGAAGCCCAAGAACGCCAGTTGCGCGTTATTGATGCAACGTGTCCCCTGGTTACAAAAGTACATCTAGAGGCTCTGAAGTTCGCGCGCGAAGGACGTACGCTCATTTTGATCGGCCATCGCGACCACCAGGAAATCGTGGGAACGTCGGGGGAAGCGCCGGAGCAGACACTAGTAGTGGGAAGCGTTGAGGAAGTGGACCAGCTCGAAGTGCTTGACCCGAATCGCCTGGCATTCCTTACACAGACTACTCTTTCTCTCTACGACACGCAGGAAATCGTTGCACGTTTGCGGCAGCGGTTCCCGACGATCGTCGGACCGGCTTCGGACGACATCTGCTACGCGACGCAGAACCGCCAAGAAGCGGTGGAAGCGCTGACGCGCGAAGTGGAGCTGATTTTTGTTGTCGGCTCGGCAAACAGCTCGAATTCGAACCGGCTTGTTGAAGTAGCAAAGAGAGCGGGCGTGGCGGCACGTTTGATTGAAGATTCGAACGATATCGACGCTTCATGGCTTACGGGAGTGAAGACCCTGGGATTGACAGCCGGCGCATCGGCTCCGGAAGTTCTGGTAGAGCAGGTAAGCCAGCGACTGTCTAATTTCGGATTTACGAATCATCGAGATCTCGACCTAATTCGGGAAGACGTGCGTTTTACGTTGCCGCCCGAGCTTGCTGCGCGGCAGAACCCGGTGGCGCAGTAGTTCTGAAGCTGATCGGGTGAGTGCGAGAGAGTCCAAGGAGCTTTTGAGTGGCGGTTAAAGTAGTCCGCCAGCCGAATAAGATTGCCCTACTCGGCGCGCCAACCAGCGCCGCTGCACTGTGCCTTGGGCATGAACGTGGGCCGGCGGCCTTACGCGCCGCTGGACTTGTCGAGAGACTAAATTCGATCGGTTACTTAGTTACCGACCTCGGCGACGACCCCGTACAAGAATTCAAACCTGACAACGAGAGCCCTCGAGCGCGAAACCTTCCTGGAGTACTTGCCGAGATAGAGGCGCTGAAACCGCGCGTTGAACTCGCCGTGAAATCTGGTGCCCTTCCGCTGATCCTAGGAGGGGACTGCTCGATAGCGCTGGCGGCCGTGGCCGGCGCACGTCGATATTTCCGCCATATGAGCATGATCTACGTGGATCGCGACGCGGATTTGAACACTCCTGCTACGACGCCGTCCGGTTCGGTGGATGGCATGGTGGTATCGCATCTGACGGGCCGCGGCGCTCCAGAGCTTGTGCGATTCTGGGGTGAACCGCCGCTGGTGCGTGAGCCGGACCTCGCGTTGTTTGGCGTGGAGCGTCTCGATCCTCCCGAGGAAGACTTGCTGCGGCAGTCGCCAGTCCGGCGCTATCTAGCGAAGGACGTGAAACGCAAGGGAGTGACCGCCTCGGCACAAGAAGCCCTCGATCGAATCCGCGGCAATGGTAATGAGTTCATATTGCACTTCGACGTGGACGTGATCGCAGATTTTCAGGCCACAAATTATCCCGGAAACGGGGGATTGAGCATCGAAGAAGTTCGCGAAGCTCTACTGGTCTTCGTGCAACAGAAACATCTCGCGGCGATAGAAGTAACAGCGTACAACCCGGCTAAGGATTCGGACGGGCGCGCGGCGAAAATGATTGTCGATTTGTTGGCCGAAGTTCTTGCCGCGCGATTGGACAAATTGAATGCGGCCGCCGCTGCCGCCGTTACTGATTCCTCCGCCTCGAGCACGCCCGCAAGCAAACCGCCTACGGAAGATGCGGTACCTCCTCAGGACGCCCACAGCGTGCCTTTGCCGTCTCCAGAGGCAGGCGAAGCTTGGTCCTCTGATTCGCTCGACACCGAGAACGAGCCGGACGCGGAGGAATCCGATTCCGCAGGCCGCGACCACAGACGAGCATCCTCCGGTGAGTCAGATGGGTCCTCTTCCTGAACGAATTCCTTCCTGCAAGCAAACTTGACGTTCAAGCGCGCCAACTCGTGAGATTCCATCCGGCGGTGATTATTTTCGATGTGGACGGCGTTCTGGTAGACACGCGAGGGTCGTTTCAACGCACCACACTGGAAACTGTAAGATTCTTTACGAACAAGAGGGTCACGCGGCGGGAGCTTCATCGCTGGAAAAATCGGCCGGGCTTCAATGATGACTGGAAACTCTCCACGGCGTGGGTGAAGGCGCTCGGACGAGATGTCGAATATGATGAAGTGAAACGCAAGTTTATCGAGATCTATTGGGGCAAGAACGGCAAGGGGAACGTACTGAAAGAGAAGTGGCTGCTGCCGACAGCGAATTTGCGGCGCCTCTCAAAACTTGCGGAGCTGGATATCTTTACCGGCCGGATCCGACATGAGCTTGATTACACCTTGAACCGCTGCAGGTGCAGAAAGGTTTTCCACAAGATCGTCAGTGTAGAGAATGTGAAGCGGCCGAAGCCGGCTCCGGATGGTCTACTGCTAATCTTGAAGGGCCGCGATGCCGGCGATGCGTTGTATGTGGGGGACAATGTGGATGATGCTCTTGCCGCTCAAGCGGCAAAAATGCCTTTCGTGGGGATTCTGCCTAGGGGAAGCGAGGAACGCCGACAGCGTGGTACTCGCCTCCGCGAGCTGGGTGCTTTAACTATCCTGAGTGATGTCAAAGAGTTAGAAGGATGGTTCGGAAAGCGTATTGACCGCTATAAATTTCCCATTACTTTCAGCCTACTTAAATCATAGCCCAAGGGTTAGTACTAATCACGACACCCGTACCATTGCAGGTTTCGTCCCTAAACCCCATTCTTTCATGTAGAGGCGGGGCTTTAGCCCCACATTTATGGCTACGAATTCCAATACTCGTCCCGCAGCTGCTCGCGCCTTCGTGCGCAGCCTCAATATCTTGCTGAAATTCGCACGGATGTACGATTTTGGCCATCCACGCACCGTAAAACAATTTGAAACGGGCTGGGGCGAGCTCCGTACTGCCCTTGGATCAGGCTCGGAGAACGAGAGCGGTGTACTGCTCGGCGTATCGGGCGACCAACTTCTACTCGACGGCACGCCATTGGAATCGGCGGCAGCGGAAAAGAGTTTTGCAAAGATGCTCTCGGCTGCAGGTATCGCCAGCATTCATTTTTCTCCAAAAGTAACGCAGGCAAGCTTGGCGCGCTTTGTGCGCGGGTTTCCCACCGGTACGGGCGCAAAGCCCGTGCAATTAGCCGAACAATTGAAAGCCGCCTTGCAAGGCGATCCGCACATTCACGTAAACGAAGTATGTTTCGTGCCGGCCGATTCAGCTGTCGCTAAGTCGACAATTGCGGCGCAGCTCGCGGCACGCACATTGGGATTGAATTCCGAAAAGTCCGACGAGCTCTTTAACGATCCCGAGAGGCTTTTGCAGCTGATCATTGCCGCGGAGGGAACGCAAGGTTCCGGCAGCGGAGCCAAAGTTGGCGGACTCGGCGGCAATAATGGCGGCGAGGGAGACGGCAGTGGCGGTGGGTACGGCAACGGTGGTAGCGGTAGCGGCTCTGGATATGGTTCCGGCGGTTCTGGTTCGGTTCGAAGCGACGGCGGCACAGGCAGCGGTTCTGGATTTGGCAGTGGCGGTAGTGGCGACGGCTCTGGTTATGAAGCAGAGGGTGATGGTTCCGCTCGAGGAGTCGCCGGTGGGCCGGACGCTGGAGAAGGATTAGTCCCGGGCGGATATGGCAACGGTGGAACCGGTAGTCGTTCCGGCAACTCGGGAACTGGGAGTGGATCGGGTGGGGGATCTGGAACTGGGGGTGGAGGAAATGCAGGCGCGTCGGGCGAAGGCCCAGAATCGAGCCGCGGCGGACATCGCGGCGGTCACGGATATTACGGCGGTGAGCCGTCCGAAATAGTCAGAGGAATTCCTGCCGGTAACGGCGAGTCGAGCGCAAGTGCTGATAGTCTTCGTGTATCTGGTCCGGTCGGCACATCTTCCGATTCAGGAACGTGGAATATTGTAGGAGGAGATGGAGCTGGAACGCCTCTGGAACCGGACGTCGCTGGATTTTGGTTCAACAAGGACGGCTCGAAACAATTTTCAGGCGAAGGGCAGACATCGGGAACGCGAATTAGTGGCGGAGCGCCCGTTCACGGAGCAAATTTCGGGAGCGAAAGCCGCTCGAGTGATTTCGGTACTTGGAATATCGTGGGCGGCAGCGAAGACGGAACTCCGCTGGACGCTAATGTCGGAGGCTTTTGGCTCAACAAAGAGAATTCGAATGGAGCCGGCACGTCGCGGCATCAAAGCGTCAACGGTAAAGAGATCTCAGGAGAGCCAGTCTACGGCACCCGGAGCGCAGGCGATATTGATTCGGATACCGGCAACAAAAGTGGAATGACGAGTAGCCAAGGATCGACGGGTTCGGCGCAACACGGAACGTCACGTAGTACAGGCTCAGGCCACAACATTTCTGGCCAAGGACATGGAGGATCTCGTAGAGGAGGCGGATTCGGTTCCTCGGTTTCAGGTTCTAGCGGAAACGTTCAAACGGGACAGTCCGGCGGTGGGAACCGTGGGGGAGGTGTCCGAAACACCGGCGGACAGTCTTGGAAGGTGTCCGAAGCAGGCGGCGCGGAACCCGCTGAAGCGAGCCGATGGGGAAGCGCGACCGCAGGAATTCGCGGGAGCCGTCCCGCACGCAGTGGCGGCCCAGGTTCGATGGCTGTGGAAACCGGGCTGATGACGCTGCATGAAGACGAGTTAAAAGGAATTCTACAGGTTCTCGCACAGATTGCTCGGACCAGTGATGCATCGAAGGACAAGATCGATCCGGCTTCATTTCAGTCCCGGTTATCCACCCTGCCGCGACGTGCCCGCTTTACGGTGAGCCAGGCACTGTCGGCGCTGGCTGCCCAAGCGCCATCTGAAACGTCTGACAAACCGACGCTAATGAAGCTTGCGGAACACATCGCCATCCGATTCGCGCTGGAAAGCTACGAGAAGGGCGACATTGAAGTAAACGCCGTGCGGCAAGTGCTCGACGAAATGAGTCTGGAGCTGGACGGTCTGCGCAAAATCCTGGGCGTATATGAAGAGAAGATGGCGCGCCACGGAATTGAAACGCAGTCGCACGTAGATCTGCTGGCACAACAGTTTTGGTCTCAAGTAGGGGACGAAAAAAAGAAAGCGGTGCTGGAATCGTCCGAAGCTTGGTGCGTTCCTCCTTTGAAGGTCCGAGAATATGTGGAGGCAATGATCGAGCGCGGGGACACCGAAGCCGCAAAAAGCACACTGCGCAATTACGCAAACTGCATTACCAACAAATCGCAGGAACAGCGACGACAGACTTCCATGGGTCTTTCCGACTTGGCCGGGCTGTACGCCAAGACCGATGAGCGCTTGCTAATGGATACGATCCGCAAGGTCGGCGTTCAGCTGGCTGAAGAGCGCGATTCTGAGCTGCAAAGTCAGGTGGGAGCGGCATTCGTTCGCCTATCACAGGAAGCGGCTAACAAACGCATGTATCCCGCAATCCAGAGGGCTGTTGAATTGGTGGAATATGTCGAAACTGAGCGGCCGGGTCTGGGAAATAATCTTCGTCCGAGAATCGCCATAGAGAACCGCTTGCCGGAGTTCATCGAAGAGGCGCTGAAAGCGGGAAACGTCCCTAATGGGTTGGCGGATCTCCTGCGGCGCATGCCGGCGTCTGCATCCGAGCATTTGGCCGGGCGCTTCAGCCGTTCGGGCTTTCGCGAAGATTGTGATTTATTGATTTCGATGATGGAAGTGCTGGGGCCGGATGGACTGCATCATCTGCGTGAACAGCTGCGCAAGGGCGGACCTGTCGAAGTGACGGAAGCGATCGGCGTTCTGACTCGTCTGGATGCGGACCTGGTGGTGGAAGTACTTCCAGGAAGGATGTCCGAATGGAAACGCACGACTCATGACAGAGTGGTGCGACAGATTTCCTCCAGTGGCGGAGCCGAAAGGGGCCGGCTGCTGCTCACGATATTTGATAGCCTCGATGCGGTGATTCGCCCGCTTGCGATAGATGAGATCGGAATGAGCGGAGAGCAAGGGTCGGACATGCGTTTGTTGCGTCTGGCGGAAGGCGATTTGCCAAAGGATGGCACGGGATACCTGCGGCTAAAGGCGATTGAAGCGCTCGGGCGCCTTCGCACGTCGGGAGCGGAAGTTGTGCTGCGAAAAATTGCCGAGGCACGCAAGGCATTCCGCTGGGCCAATCCGAGTGAACTGAGGCTCGTGGCTGCGCAGGCGATGGAGAAAATTGATCCCGAATGGATTCGAAGCTTCATTCCGCGCAGCGGTCTGAGCGTCGCGGAACTGTCGATTGAGCCGCTCGATGCCGATCCAAATTCTTCGGCAATCCGGCAACGGCGTTACCCGCGCTTGAGGCTGGAACACGCGGTGTCGGCGATGACTACGAATCTGAAGGAAAATTGCCGATTGGATATCCCGGAAATGACGTTAGGAGGGGGTATTGCAATTTGCGATCAGAGTTTACATCCGGGCAGTTTGGTAAGCATGAAATTGAATACGGGGCAAAAACCGGTGAAAGCGCAAACGATCGTTCGCGACGCGAACACGCAGGCGCGGGCTTTCGAAGTGGTGGAAATAGATCTGGAAGAGCGAGCGAAATTGCGGAAGCTGCTCGTTCAACTGGGGAATATTCAGAAGCAATCCACGCCAAAAGATCGAAGCCGGCGCGGGACGCGCACGATAGTCACCGGCCAGACTTAAAAAATAGTTCGCAGAATATTTATCCGTCAGCGAGATTCCGCCATTCCCAACGGCGGTCGTTTCCTTTCAGTCGATTCAAGAGCTCCGAGCCGTATCGCCGCGACTACTAGTGCGCTTGTGCCGGCCCCGCAGATCAAAAGAGCGTGTCGAAAGTCGGATTTAAGAACAAGCCACGCAATAACACACGTCGCGATAGTTAGAGCGTAGAGTGTCAGCGCGACTCTTCGCGGCGACCAATCTAATCCCAACATTAAATCGTAGACGTGGCGGCGATCGCCGTTTAGAGGCGAACGCCCAGCGCGGAGCCGGCGAAGGATGGTCAATATTCCATCCAGCAAGGGCACGGCAGACATCAGTAGTGGGACGGCAAGAGCGGCGAGACGATTGTTCAGTGCGTTCGCACGGTAGAAGTCAAATGCGAGGAACGCCGCGCAGAATCCAAGGAGCGTGCTCCCCGAATCGCCCAGGAAAATTCGCGCGGGGGGGAAGTTGAAGGCTAAGAACCCGGCGGAAATGCCGAGTAAACTCCACGCTACCGCCGAACCCAGGGGGCTGAGCGCAAAGGCCGGAACCATTACATACGCGGCTGCGATTATTGCCGCGACTCCGGCGCATAGCCCGTCGGAACCATCGAGAAAATTGAAGCTATTGATAAAAATTACCGTTAGAACGCAGAGAGCAGTTAAGTTGGCCGGTGCAGCCTTTAGCCACGGTAGTCGGCAACCTGCGCACCACAGCAGCATTGCTCCGCCGATTTGAGCAGTTAGCCGCAAAATTGGGGACAGAGGCCAGATATCGTCGGCCAAGCCCGCAGTCCAGATCAAGATTAGCGCTGCAAAGAAGGTCCAGGCATGCGGCCGAGAAAGATTGCCGGGGAAGATCATTGCTGCGGAAAATGCCAAACCGATTGCGATGCCTCCCAATCGCGGAATCGCTTTCGAGTGAATTTTTAGAGGACCAACAGAATCGAATAGTCTCCAATGAATGCAAAGTTCTCTGACGACAGGAGTGAGAATCAACGTCGAGATAAACGCGATTGCTTCGGGGCGCAACAATTCGGTTTTATCCAGTCGCTTTGTGGATGAGGCGTCGCATGTGTCGGAGTCGGATGCGACTCATCTTAGTGGCCAGGCCGCGAACGCCTCTGTGACGAAATGCAGCCTTGGCGTCGCGCAAATAAAGTCGGAAGAGCCCCTGTGATACATCCCTGTAAAACAATTTCTCATAGGAACCGTCTTCGATTTCTTTGGAGAGCTGCTGAAATCGTCCCAAAATCGTGTGGCGCATTGCTGGATTGGGAATTGCGCCGAAGCCGTTTTCATCCAGTAGAATCGGACGAATTTCCATTCGCGTGAATTGGCCCTGGCGATCGAACCCTGCGACGGCTATCAGACCCTCGCGTTCAAGTGGAGAAGCGACGTAACCGGAAACGAGGCTGCCCAGACCGTAAAAGCCAAATGAAGGACCGTTTTCCGAATCCCCAAGGTGGCTGCAGCCGGCGAGGCGGTGGCTGTGAGAAGCGGCGCAAACATTGAAACCTGAGCCGGCAAATAAATCTATTAGGCGAAGATCTTCGGGATCCGGCCGATTGGTTCTTAGGACTCCGGCATGGAGCAAGGCAACGCAGAAGTTCGCGCCGCGACGTTTCAATTCTTGCGCTGCTTCAGCCGCTCGCTTGAAAGTGGCGGGTTCGACGCCGGGTGTTTCGGACGTCGCGAGATCGTGGGTGGCTTTTGCCGCGGCCCAGAAGCCGACGCGAAGATTATTCGGCCCCTGCCAGATGGAAACCTCCGGCGGCTCTTTTGCAGTACGGCCGGCACCAAGCGGGATCATTCCATGATTTAGAATTGCCTTTCGCGTTTGTACTACACCGGGGCCACAGAAATCGTAACTATGATTGTTTGCGATTCCCACGGCCTGCGCGCGAATGGATTGAAGATATTCGAGAGACTCGCGGCGCGCGCGAACGAGTTGGCCGATTCCGGCAAGGGGCCTAGGAGTATGCGTTTCGTCGGCGACCGCGCATTCTAGATTTACAAAACTGACGTCGACATCTTCAAAGTAACCAGCGAGATTGTTGGCCATATGACGCCACCCGAGGCCGGCTGGGAAAGTCAGGTTACCGGCAGGAAGAAAATCGCCAGCGATTGCAACTCGCGTGACGATCTCTCCACCCTCAGCGGAATCCCAGAGAACCTGGCTTTGATCAGTCATCGGGAGTAAAGTTCACGCAGGCAACAAAGAGCAGATCCAATTTGTCAGGCGCTTGCGCATGGGGTGCAACCACATTGGGACCGCGATCATGAGAACAAGTGCCGCTGCTACTTCTGACATTAGGCGGAGCGAGAACAGCGCCTTCAATGGCGCGTGACTAAGCCAGGGAAGAAATACCAACGCACCCACAAGACTGCAGGTGACGATGGTGACGCTGTCCTTAGGAAGGAGCAGATCGAACGGCACTCTATTTTGACGATGATAGGCCACTACGATGACGATATACCCGAGCGCGAGTGATAAAGCAGACGCGGCCACTACCGCGGTGCCGCCGAAATATCGTCCGGCAAGAAAGCCGAGTCCGAGATTCAGAATCGCTGTGAGCGAACATCCGATAAAAACGCAGCGAAGCGCACCAGTGCCCAGGTCGACGACGTATGCTGGGTTGCTAAGCACGTTAATCAGCCAAGCCACGCCGAGGAGCGCGACAAATCCAACGAATATAGGTTCGTAATGACCAAGCCAAATCCGCGAAACAAGCGGGCTAACGACTATGAGAAACGAGAATGTAGGAATGGCGAGGAAAAATATCAGGCGATAAGATTCGCGATAAACCGCTGAGATCGACTGAGGATCACGTTCCTTCAGACTCGAGACGGTAGGGACCAAGACAAGATTTGCCTGGACGATTCCTTCTCGGAACGTGAAAACCCAACGCGAAGCCATGTCGTAAAAGCCAGTTAATGCAAGTCCACCAAACTTTGTAAGAAGAGCTTTGGTTACCGGCTCTCGTAACGCTTGGCTCACGGTGATGGATTGGAAAGTCGCACCGTATGCGAACATCTCCCCAAAAAAGGCGCGATCCCATCGACGGGGAAAGAACGGAAGATGAGGAATCGTCGGGTGCAAGACGACCCAAATGAACACGAAACAAACAACCGCTTGCGCCGTTTGGGCGTAAGCCACGCCGAGCAGTCCGTAAATTGGCACGCATAGGAAGCAAAGAAATAGATAAAGAACTGAACTAGCCAGGAGCAGGTAGTTCTTGCGGGTGATCAATTCATAGCCCGCCAGAGCTGCGATTAGGATGCCACTCACGACATTCAGCCATAGAGAAACGAAGGCGTAGGGCAGGAGAGCGACAGCTTCCTTCAGGTGAGACACCGGCACCACTTCCCCCAACATCCAACGGGCGGCAGGATACAGAGCGAACGAAAAGACTGCGAGGGCGACTCCCACGGAAATTGTCGCTGTTTGAATGAGAACGGACAGATCTTCAGCTCGGCCTAAGGCAGCGTATTTCGCAACGAACTTTGTGACACTGTTTGCAAAGCCCTGGTTTGCTAGGGTGACAACCGAGGTAGTGGCGAGAACGAGGGACCAAATCCCCAGACTCTGCACGCCAATCGTTCGGATCAGAAAACGATATAAGAAAAACAGAGTTGCCGCGCTGCCAATCACTTGTAAGAGAGTAGTGGCGGCGTTCAGGATGATCTGTTTGTGCTTCACGTCAATCGTGCTCGATGTCTTACTGTTATACCGCGTGAGATTGTTTTCGGACTGGCTTCCACCTGCCTGACTTGTAGCCGATCAGACATTTCGCCGTCCCTATAAGCGATGCGAAATTCACGACACAGAAAGACATCGGGATGGAAAGCGGATGTGCAAACTCACTGTTGCGGAGAAGAAAGCCGAGCAACGCTGTTGCATAGAATATTATCTGCATGAGAAGAACCGTACGATAAAAGGGAGCACGCGCAAGAAAAATATTGAACGCAAACAGCGCCAGGAGAAAGTAGGGAACGAACCAGCGCAGAAGTTTATGGGACCACAGGCTAATCGCGATTGCGCCATACCGAAAAGGGTTGAGAATTCTTCTATTTGCCAGCAAAGCTCGAAGATCCTTGCTGACAATTCGGACTTTCAAGTTGAACATGGAGTGAGCGCGGCTCTGCATCAAACGAGTGGACGCAGCAACACGAGAATCCAAAACACTTCGTCTGTCCATTAGCGCTACCTGCAGCGGTAAGGCGAAGTCGTCGCCAACATTCGGATCGAGTGGCTTCCATAGACACCGGCGTATGGCGAAGAGCGACCCGGAAGCCATCGCTAACAGGCCGCAGTCACTTTCCTGAGTGCGCAACCATGTTTCGTAACGAAGATAGATGCCTTCGTTCCGCGCTACGCTCGTTTCTTGGATACTCTCAAAGCGCGGAATTCCTGTTACGAGACCTATTTTATCGTCCGCAAAGTTCTGGACGAGACAGGACAACGCGTCCGGCGACAAAGTGCAATCCGCATCAGTGAAAACCAGAATTGAGCCCGAGGCTTTTGCGACAAGTCCATTTTGTATTGCGCTCTTGCCTTGATGCTGAGGAAACGAGATCAGCCCCACGCCGTCGGCTGTGAACTTACGGACGATGGCCTCTGTGCTGTCCGAAGAGCCGTCACTGCCGATCAGAACTTCCACACACTCGCGCGGATAATCGGATGAAAGCAGATTCTTGAGCTTCGCTTCGATGACCGATTCTTCATTGTGTGCGGCGACGATGACGCTGATCAGGGGTTGTGCTTCGTCTCGCAGCCACGGCGCGGGTGTTCCCAAGAGACGAAGTTTCAGGAGCAGGGGATAGCCAAAATAGACGTAGATAACCACTGCGGCAGAGAGCCAAAAGAGCTGCATCATTCTCTACGCGACACTCTCGACCGAGTGATTGTCTTGGGTCCGAGGTGCGGTGTGGTTGGCAAGTAGTTGGCTATATGAAATCAAATGGATATCGCATCGCTCAATCACTGCGCGCATTTTGGGGTTTGTTAGCCAGCCCAGCTCATCTTCGCGCTGGCGGTGGATCGGGTCGAACTCTGAGAATCCCCGCTCGAAGAAACCTGGATGACAGGCAAGCTCGAAGGTTCCGGCGGGCAAGTTCTCAAACGCAGTTGCCCAAAGCGCTCCAAGATTCGCCGTATCTCGTCTGGCTGCGGAGGGAAACGAAATGCGGCTCTCTGCCGAACTGAATTTCTGCAAAACCGAATGTTGGAGCGCGCTGCGGTAGCTTTGAACCAGCACGCGGCGTACGATTCCCCCCTCGTGAGGCCCACCTGGAAGGCCACTCTTCGGCCAACAACTGAAACGAGAAGCGCGCACCGATAGGATACCCTCGGCTGCAACAGAGTGAGCAAAGGACGCGACCGCGGCCGGATAAATATGCATGTGATGGTGGGAATCGGCATGAGTGGGATGGAGGCCACGCGATTTTACCCAGCGGATCTGAGCACGAAATTCAGTTTCCAGCTCTCTCACGGATACTTGCCATCGCCAGAGCTTACGAATCATTACAAGTGGAGGATGAAAATATCCATTTGTACCCACCAAACTGGGAACATCGGCCGCCGGCGAGATTGGTTTTCCCTGGCAAATATTTAGATGGATTCCCAGGCTAAGTGCCGGGGCGGATGGAAGGCATTGGACAGCGTAATCACTTCCGGGCATGTTCACCATCAACGACGCGCTGGTAAGGATTCCGAAGCGGTGTGCGAGAAGAATGCCGTCAGATATCCCGCGGCTCATACCAAAATCATCGGCATTCACGATCAGTCGTTTTTCTTTCATTGTGCCACTCGGTTGACGATAAGAGGGATTTTCCCGCCCGGAAAAACTAATGGCTCTGCCGCGATCTCAGCTGTGACGCGCATGGATCCGCCCAACAGATGTTGCAGTTCTTCGCGAACTTTCATCATTTCCCGAGCGCCGTGTTCGTCGCTGGCAACAGCTCTAACGACGACGCGCTCTGATTGGTCGTGGACAAACTGACAGAAACGGAGCGATGTAGTTCCTTTGAGATATTGGTTTAGGGCGCGAGGAGAAAATATCCGGCCGTCCGCACAATGGAGGATCTCGCTTTCCCGGGTAATCGTGGGGGTTACCCGCGGAAACGAACGCCCACACAGGCAACGTGGACCCAATTTCCATCGTCCTCGGTCTCCAATTCGATACCGCACAAGTGGCATGGCGCGATTCAAAAAGCCCGTCCAAATAAAATATCCTTCTTCGTCTCCGGTGACGGGATCGTTTTTCTCGTCCAGTATTTCCAAGAAACCGTATTCAGGTGCGAGATGCATCTCGCCTTTCTCGCATTGCTGGATGAGGCCGCAATATTCCGTCATGCCGTAGCTGTCAAACGCCGATGCCTGAAACGCGGACTCGATTTTTTCACGAGCTGCCGGATAAAGCGGTTCGCCACTCGTGAAGATGACGCGCATCGGCATCGTTTCGCCGCGGCCTAAAACGAAGTCCGCCAGGATGCTTAACACTGAGGGGAAGCCCTCAAGCACCGCGCCGTGATGTTTATGCAGACAATCGATGTAATCGGCGGCAGTACTTGTGGAAAGGTGAAAAATACTCAAAAGAATCTGGCGTTCGGGAAGATTGTGAATCCAAAAGGGCGGTGAAGTACGGGCGCTCGGAACCACGCGGGCTCCAAAAAATGTCACTCGCGGTTGTCGATGATTTATCCCCGCCCAGCCCCGCTGTCGTAGGAGGAACGCCCAGTTTTCTCGTGCGAGTTTCTCTGTGTAGGCTACCTTCAGGTTTCCTCCAGTTGTCCCGGTAGTTCCAACGACGATGCGCTGGTGCGGCGCTACATCGCGGGAGAGAAACCGTTCGCGGTTTTCGCGAACGATCTCGCGAGTGACAACGGGTAGAAGGCGCAAGTCATCAAAGTTGCGCAGCTCGATTCCCGGATAATCGGCGTAGTAGGGCACAGTTGCTTGAGCGTGGGAAACTGTCTGCCGCAGAGCGCACATTTGAAACGAGGAGATTTCGTCCGGCGTCCAGGCTTCATGCGCGCGAAGTTGTTCGAGGAACGAAAGAGTCTGTGGCGAATGGCGAATTCGCGAAAGAAACCAACCGCGCGCGCTGGTTAGAAAAGTGCGCGCCGGGGAAGGCATTCGATCATAAAGCGGCTGCAGCCGTCCGATATTTGCGCGGATGAGCGATTCGAGCATAGAAATAGACCCCTGTCCAACCAGAAGCTATGGAGTTCCTGATATCCGAACGCAAAACTCAGAAAGCTTGTGGATTTCGTTTTGATTGTTGAATCTTTGAACGATTGCCGATCGTCCGTTCTGACCCATTCGTTTGGCAGCATCCGGATTATTCAAGAGCCAGCCAACCGAGCGAGCAAGCTCAGAGGCATCGTATGGGCGGTATAAAAAACCGGCGCCGGTATTCCGGAAGAATGGCCTAATCGGCGGCATATCACTTGCAACCACGGGCAAGCCACAGGCCCAATACTCGAAAATTTTCACGGGGATATTCAGCCGAAACTTCGGAATATCCTGCAAAGGGCAGACGCCAATAGTGGCTTCGCTCAGCGCCTGGGCCATGTCCTCGTGATCTATCCGCCCCCTTAATTCAACATTCCCCGATAGACCGAACGAGCCAATTCGTTTGTGCAATTCGGTTTCGAACACAGCGTCATCGAAATAACCGATCAACAGAAGGCGCACCGTTCTTCCTCGATCCGCGAGTAACCGCATGGCTTCGAGAAGGATCAAGGTGCCGGCGCGGGCTGAGAGGCCGCCGCGATACACGACATCGAATTTCTTGGTTTTAACTTTAGGGGGAGGAAACAGGTCGAGATTTGGGAAGTTGAAGAAAACGAGCTTGCGACTCTTTCCAGTGTGCGCGAGACGGCGTAGCGTGAGAGGGTCCGCAGTGATCACGCCGTCTAAGCAGTGCGTTGCTAACCCCTCCATAGCTGCGACTGTCTTTGCGACGAGCGGCCTTAAGAAGACAGGGAACGAACGCTTTTGCAACGCCATCGAGGGGAAATCTTCATAGGCGTCATAGACGACGTGTTTATGGAAAATTATTTTCAACGCGAGGGCCACCGGGATCAGCTCCGGATCCTGAAAATGATAGAGATCGGCACGTTGCCAAAGAAGTTGTCGGACAATTGCCGGAAAGGTGAAGAAAAATTGCATGCCACTGCGAGTGTTTTGCAGAGTCACGAATTCGACCCCGGCACGCACTCCTTTGATATCTGCGGGAGTGACGTATCGGACATTCATTCCTGCCGCCGCCAGAGGCATGCACTCGCGATGAAACGAGCGGCTTTTGATTTGGGTGTGAGCAGTCGAGAAATGGCATAGCGTTATAGATTTCCTGATCGCTTTATCAGCGATGGAGAACAAGGCGTTTGCTTGCGCTGTCATCTGAAATTGAAATTGCTGACGAGAAATAATGTAGGGTTCAAATAAAGCTGTCTTGTCGAGGTCGTCCATTTGGAACGGGCAGATCTGGTGGCGTAGCCGTTCGTTTTCGCAGCGTCCCGACCACAAAAACCAAGCTTATGAAAAGCCAGGTTGAACGATCCGAATTGATATCGCCGGTGTTGAGAGAGTTCACAATACCGACAAGCAGCAAAGCAGCAGTCACGTAAGTGAATGCCAAGTATGGCGATGAGTTGTCTCGTATTTGGCGAAATGACTCGTGGATGGCACTTCCGAAAATAAAGCACACGATCAACACCGCCGGAATACCGAGTTCGCACGCTATCTCCAGAAAGATGTTGTGTGGCCAGTTGTAGAGTCCTGCGTTGACCGAGTGATAGCGGAAACCCTGGATACCGACGCCGAGGAGAGGGTGTTGTTGAAGAAGTTGCCAGCCGTAGCCCAGGAGCTCGGCGCGAAAATTCAGAAGACTATCCACACTTCGGGAATTAGTCAGCGTTCCGAGGTATTCGAAAGAAGCTGCCGGAATATGAGTAAGAGGGACTGCAAGGACGGCCAGAACAGACAGACAGACCAAATCCGCCAGGAATCGACGATACAAGACCAGGCTCACTAGCAGGGCCGCGCAGAGCGCTATAGCTGTGCCGCGCGATCCAGAACCAATCAAGGCCAAAATGGGCAAGGCAAGCAAGGGATACGCGAGCATCCTTTTGAAAAAGGAGAGTCGCGGCATGCAAAGAAACCAAATTAGGATGATAAGGGAACACGCTATGTGTCCCAGACCAATTGTGTTGCTGCTTGGCGTCACAAGCCGCTCGGATCCGCCAAGTTGAGTGAGTGAATAGCCGCATATCACGGTAGCCACAACTGAAAAACCAGCGAAAAATCGTTTGAGGGCCAGCGGAGTGGTGAGAACAAAAAAGGGCGCGATGATCACTATGCTTGTCACGGTCAGGAAACGGCCCACTTTTTCCAAGCCGGCTTCGAACACGGGCGTGTACGCGAGGCTTGCAACCATTAGCGCAACTAACGCGACATACAAAAGAAACACGATTGGAATCTGGAGAATTGGTTTCCCGCGAATCAAATTCAGAATGATTCCTAAGAGGATGATTGCCCCCAGGACCAGCGTCAAATCCACCGGCAGAATCGAAGCGATTCGTTCGTCGCCTTTTAAATCACCGATCACCACGTAAAGGGCGAGCGCGAGTTCAGGATACAAGAGGAGAACAGCAACGCCGGTCGCGCCTAGCGCGAAACCAATCAAGATTTGCGCCGTGAATGGACTGGCAAACAGCGCACATCCGCCGGCGAGCGATGCTGCTAGTATCCCCCAGCCAGCGAAGCGGACTTGATGAAAGCCGTGAATAACTGTTCCAGCGCCAAGCGACCTCATTTATCTGTAAGCCTTCGCGAGGAAAAGAACGTCCTCAACGTGTTCAACGGTTGCAAGGTCTACAGGCGTGTCGCCGTCAATCAAATCGTATGCGGCGTAACCGTACGTGTGCATATAGTTCGAGAGTTCAGAAATCTTTCTTCCAAGTAGGGGATAAGCGCGGGGCGCGATTTCGCAGATGATGGCGGGTCGTTGATTCGATCCTTCGAAAAAACCTTGCAACCCCCTCAGGATCGGGAGCTCGTATCCCTCCGCATCAATTTTCACGAGAGAAATTCGCCGGATATTGCGCTCCGCGAGATAAGAATCCAGGCGCAGAACCGGAACTGTCATAGTCGAGATCACTTCTGGTTCGGACTTGTAGGCCAAGACCATCGTGTTTTGACCGGGCTCGCGAGTCACATATATCGTGCAGCTCCCCGTCTCTTCCCCAGCAGCCTTGCAATTCGGCGTGATGGAATGCTCCGGGTTCAGCTCAGCGAGTCTTTGGAGCCTGTCAAAATAAGCCGGCACTGGTTCAAAGCAGTGTACTTGTCCGCGCTTTCCGACAATTCCCGCCGCAAAGGCCGATAAATAACCGACGTTCGCTCCGACGTCTATAAACACATCTCCTGTCTTCATGAATCGCTTCATCGCCTCGATAATCAAGAGGCCGTAGGATCCGTAGTACATCGGAGCGGTGCTTTTGTGGTGACACAGGTCGTGCTCGAACACGACGTCGTCGATACGCTTTTGCGCAGGCAGTGGCGGCAATCGCCGTGCGGTATTGAGTTTGGCGAGAAGTACACGGCAAAAGAGCGATGGGTTCTTCGCCAATAGAGTGGTAGCGCGAGACGCTATGGTTCCGAGATACATGTGTGGTTCCTTTGGCTCAGCCAGCGTGAGCCGCACGGGCAGCTTTCTGTTCGACGAGAGTGGGATGAGCAAATAGACGTTGTAGCTCTGTCATGCGAGCGTAATCCGAGGCGAGGATGCGGTTCTCATTTAGATCCCGGGAAACACCGGCCTTGTAGCCATGAAGGTCGAGTTTGATTGCGGTTCGGGGGCGATTGTTTGAGTCACCCGTTGTGGTCCACGCCGGCCCTTTGTGGATGCCGTTACCGTGAATTGCAGCAACACTTCCTCGACGGGTTTTCAGTACCGCCCAACCACGCTGAGGATAGACACGGGCGACTTCTTCATCGCTCAACCGCCCGTCATTTGCAGGTATTCCCAGATCGCGGGACAGACGAGGGCGGCAGGAACGAACATCGTAGTGATTCGACCCCGGGACATAAATGAGCGGACCGCAGTGGTCGTCAATATCCACCAGATAGATGAAGATTTGCAGCGAATCCGATTCATCGTTATCTTTGTGAAAATTGCTCGAATGGAGGGGGCGATTTTGCGGAAAATCACGGACAATCGTGACTCGGTAGAGGGGGGGCACATATCCGAGAAAGTTGGCCGCAATTTTCAAAATACTCTCATGGAAAGCCACATCCAACGCTTCTGGAATACGAACCAGCGGATCAAGGAGAGCAATCATCTTCTCGCTGGTGGCTAACTGGTCGTAACACAGACCTTCGAGCGTGGTGCGTTCGTTGGATTGGACCGAGTAAGCAAGATGATTGTCGATTTCAAGATTGAGAAACATCGCATCGGCTTTGGAAAATATTCGATCGATCAGGTTTCTCGGGAAGAATTCCGAAATCAATGCGTAGCCTGATTCGCGTAAGGAGTTCACCTGCTGCGCTTCAACTTCATTCATCGCAAACAGGCGGCGGTTTCGTTCAAATAGCCTGCGCGTTGCGGCTCCCGCTATGCGGCGTGAGTAGAACATCCTCGCTTTGCAGATTGCGCTGTAGAGATGCGGTTGGGTTCGGACTGTGCGAACCAAAAATTGAGAACGTGCTGACTTTGGAGCTGATTTGTATTTCATGGAGTTGATCCGGCCGAGGCGATGAATTGCTTTCGTAAAGAACCACAATCGGAATCCCTTCCACATAATAGGTGACGCACTGCCGCGCACACTTCGGCGATTTGCTCGCTCGTCATCGCCGAGAAAAATGGAAGCGCGAGGCATCGCTCTGCCGCAGAGTCCGTTTGCGGAAGCGAAGGTGTGCGAGACAGACCGATGTCTTCGAAATAAGGTTGGCGATGGATTGGAGGGAAATATGCCTGGCACGCGATACCTCGCGCCCGTAGACCGGCCATCAGGGTATCGCGCCTAAGGGCAGGCGACGATCCTTGCAACCGAATTACGTACACGAACCAACTTTGCTGCGCGTCCGCAACCTGGCAGGGAAGAGTAATGCCCGGAGTTTCTGCGAGAGCTCGTGAATATTCAGCGGCCACGCGCGCCCGCGATAGGAGCAGCTCGTCGATTCTTTTGAGCTGAGCTAGCCCTAAAGCGCAGTGCAAATCGCTCAAGCGATAGTTATATCCCAACGCGATGTGACGCAACCAAGTGGACTGATCGTCGCGACCCTGATTGCGGAGACTGCGGCAGAACGTTGCGACCTGCGCGTCATTGGTGACGACCATTCCTCCCTCTGCGGTTGTCATCTGCTTGTTTGGATAAAATGCGAAAGCCGCGGCATCACCGAACGTTCCCGCGAGACGGCCGCGATATCGGCTTCCCAGGGCCTCGCAGGCATCTTCGAGGATGCGCAGGTTAAATTCGCGCGCAAGTTCGACAATGGGAGACATGTCGCATGGCAGGCCAAAAGTGTGAACTGGAAGAATTGCCTTTAGAGTCCGTCCTGTCCTGCGATTGACCAGTCCGACCTTGCCTGCTTTCCAGGCATATTCAGAGCGGATGATCTCTCTAATTTCTGATGGGTCGATATTGAGTGTGTCGGGGCGGATATCTACGAACACTGGTAACGCCTTCTCGTACAACAAACAGTTTGCCGACGCTACAAAACTAAAGGACGTCGTGAGGACCTCGTCCTCCGGTCCGATGCCGAGCGCTCTCACGCAAAGATGCAGCGCGGAAGTTCCACTATTTGTTGCGATCGCGTAGCGTGTGCCGATATAGTTGGCGAATTCGCGCTCAAACTCAGAGACTCGGGGACCCAGACTTAGACTTCCGGAGCGGAGAGCACGTGTGACCGAATCAACCTCGAGTGTTCCGATATCTGGCTGCGAGAGTGGGATGTTCACGCGGCACCCGTCGAATCAAGAGCCACACTCGGCAGTGTCGGGGCCAAGACTGGAAGGCAAAGTTGACCCGATTGAATTCTTCTGAATCCGGGCTCGATTTCGGAGAGATATTCGATTAGGCCTTCCCGGTCGTCATGCTGAAGAAAGCTTTCCATTTTGCGAATCCTACCCACGATCCCGCGGGCTGTTGGATTCTGTTGTGCGATCATTAGGATTCCTTGAGCTTTGGTGCTCACGGGTTTCTCCCAATCCGCCCAGAGTTCCTCCTCAACCTTTTCGCCGTCCTTCAAGCCAATGAATTGAATGGAAAGGTCGCGTCCAGGTTCGAGGCCGGCAAAAAGTGCCATAGCTTTTGCGAGTTCGTAGATGTTCAGCGGCTCACCCATATCAAAGACAAAAGTCTCGCCCCCGGTGCCGAGCGCCGCTGCGCGTAAAATTAGATGTACTGCTTCCGGGACCGACATGAAATAGCGAGTTGCTCGGGGATCGGTGACCAGTATTGGTTCGCCTTTTTGTATCTGTTCCCAGAAAAGTCTGAGGACACTTCCCGTGCTGCCAGCAACATTTCCAAAACGCACATTGCAGAAAGATTTGTGATGGGTCCGGGATAGTTCCTGAATGTACTGCTCGGTCAGTTTTTTCGACAATCCCATGTAACTCTTGGGGCTCACCGCTTTGTCGGTGGAAATGTTTACAAACCGAGCGGCACCGCACTCCAGAGCCGCCTCAGCTATATTCCGCGTGCCTAATACGTTGTTGCGGATGGCTTCGTGTGGATGTAACTCGAGAAGGCCGACATGTTTGTGGGCCGCTGCATGAAAAATAATTTCTGGTCGCTCGTTGCTTAGAAGGTCTCGCAAGTGATCCCTGTCAAGGATATCGGCGAGGACGGGCCGAACTCGCGCCGCTTCGCAACGCTGAGAGACCTCGCGGTGGATATAAAACAGGCTGTTCTCCGATTTATCGAGCAGGATTATCTTCCGCGGGGATGCTTCTGCGATTTGGCGGCAGAGTTCAGAGCCGATACTTCCGCCTGCGCCGGTGACCAGGACTACCTTTCCTCCTACGATGCTTCGCGTCTGCGGCAAGTCGATACTTATCTCCGTGCGATCTAGAAGATCGGTAATCTTCGGGCTTCGCAGTTGACGCCTGGAAACCTTTTCGTCGGCTAACTCTGTAAGCGAAGGCAATGTTCGGACCGGGAGGCGTGACCGGCGGCAAACAGCAAGAATGTCGTGCATCTGCGAGGGCGTCGCGCTGGGAATGCATACGAAAATTTCTTCTGCGCGCATTTCCGTCGCCAAGGCGACGATGTCCTTGATTCCGCTGACGACAGGAATGCCATACATCGTCCGGCTCGACTTTGCCGGATCATCATCGACGACGGCGATGGGTTGGCACTCAGAGGCCGGATCGGTTGAAAGTTCTTTCAGCAGCGTCATCCCGGCGTCGCCAGCCCCGACTATTAGGACGCGTTTTCCTTGTTTGCGCCGGACTGCCCACTGCGTTTTGAAAATGCGTGGGCCAAACTGCAAACCACCCCACAGGAGTTGAAGAATCATCCAATCGAGGATGAATAGGGAAAAAGGCATTCTTAGTTGCTGAAATTGCCACCACACAAAAACCCAAAAGAACAGGCTGGTAAAAAAGGCGATCTTGCTGATGGAGATCAGGTCTGGGATGCAGGCGTGTTTGAGAGAACGATGGCGCAGCCCCGACATCACCAAGCCGACGGAACGAACAAGAATCAGAAACCCGAGAGTCGAGAGCAAAATGTCGGAGGCCCACCCACGTTCGTGCGTCTCGGACAAGATGCAAATTGCCAGACAATAGGAAGTTGCGGCGAGCGCTATTTCGACGAACAGGACCATCCACGAGCGGTGGGCGCACCACGCGCGTTTCGCCAGTCGCTTCCCGTGCGCTAAGACCCTTCCCAACGACCAATCTAGTAGCCGAGCTGGTTGCCCTATGGAAAGGGTGCTCATGCATATCTCCGATCTTTATTTTTAATCGCGTTGGTTGACGTATTAATGATCGCTATCTTGTAGTTGTGGAATTCGGTCACCATTTGGAACGTAGCTCCGCCATTTGAGTCCCATTGGCTTGCCAAGATTGTTGCGCCTTCCTGATTTGCGACTATCGGAGCCTGCCTGCCGTTTTTAGAGTTTTTTGTAGATAGCTTCCGGAATAGGAAAGCGCCGCTTGTTTAGGACGGCTCCGAGTATCGGTACGCTGGCCGCTTCCAGACTTTCTTTAGCCATGCGCGCCGACTCTCTACGCGTCATGTTCGAGCCCACCACCAGAACCGCGCCGTCAGTGAGGTGGGCAAGTAGAGTTGCGTCGCCATAAGAGAGAATCCCCGGTATATCAATCAACAAGAAATCGAACTCATTCCGCAATTCTGAGATGCGAGTACGCAAACGTGACGGGTTAAGTGTCTCTTTTCCGAGACAGCCGGACGTCATCAACCAGAGGTTTGGCGCTGAGACTCGATGGACGAAGTCACGGACTAAGTCAGTGCTTTTCAATGACTCCGCGAAACCAGCCCTATTCGCGACTCGGAAATGATGGTGGAGCGACGGAGAATAGAAATTTGCGTCTACGACGCACACAGTCCCCAGCCCCTGTGCCGCCAGCATCCGGCTCGCGTTGGCGCAAACCCAACTGCACCCGGCTCCTTTTTCCACTCCGCAAAATGCGATCGCCTCAGGAGTCTGCGTACCGTCGGGAAGCACGAAAAGGCGTTGCACCAGCTTCATGACCTCGTCGTCAACGACACCCCGATGATCGTGTGGTTCAGACCACGTGTTAGACCACGAGTTTGTTCCCGACGCTGGTTGATAGCCGCTGTCGACAGGTTCTGTAATCCGAAGAAGGTCAAAATTCCGGCTCATGGTTTGTCCGATCGACGCCCCGCGGCGTCGCAAAGATCGCTTTGACTAGAGTGTTCCCATTTTGTGCGACACATCAGACGGGATTGACGCCAAAACCTTCACGTTCAAATAACGAACCAATTCGTCGGGCGTGCGGAAGGACGGATCCATTCGGTCAACAGCATATGCCGCCGAGACACTCACGATTCCTGCGGTGAAAAAGCCTCCGACGAGCAGCCAAAGGAGACTTAGCGCCGGAAGTGCCGGGACGGTAGCCGCTTCCGCGATGGCCACGTTCACAATTCGCTTGCTGTCTAGGGCATCGGAAATTCGGGCTTCTTCGCGCTTGCGAAGGTAAAGCAGATAATTGTCTTCCCCGATTTTCACGTTTCGTATCAGGTCGTCTTGACGAGTCCCTTTTTCATCGAGGTTTTTGGCAACTTCCTGGTAGAGCCGCACGACGCCAACAATTGCGTTGGCCTGGGCCTCGAAGGCGGCGCGATCCGTTTCAGCACGAACAACTTCTGTTGCCACCCAATCCTGCGCGGGCAGACGATCAGTCGTAATCTGCTGTGTGGGTGAGGATTCGGCTCGGTTAATGGCTTTTTGTGTGTCCGCGATTTGCGTTTCCAGTTCCAGCACGGGTTGGTAGGTGGCGGCGTATTTGGTCAGCATGTCGCTACGTTTCAATTCGAGGTTGAGAAGTGTAGTTTCCAGTGTGGCCATCAACTGCGCGTTATCCGTCTTTGTTATCTGAGTAGTTTGCCGGGAGGGCGAATTGGCTGCTTTTGCTTTCAAAGCCAGAGCTCGCTGATTCGCTTCGTGAGCATTAGCTTTGGATTGATGCAATTCGGCTTGGAATTGGCTAAGTTGCTGTAGCACGAGCTGTTTTTCTGCAGCAGCAGAGACGATCCCTTCGGTACCGTTGAAATCAGACAATTGGGTTTCAGCCGCGGCGAGTTCACTACGATAGCGTTCGGCCTCCTGATTGAAGAACGGTAGCGTACCGGGAGGACGATGAACAGCCGCGTGCTTCTCTTGAAACAGAATCCCAAGGTTTTGAAGAACACGGGCGGCCAACTCTGGATCGCGTGAAGGGTACATTACGCGAATCAATCTTGTCTTTTTCAGAGGATCAACGACCAATGTATCTTCAAGCAATTGCACGGAACGCGCCAGTTCCATTTCGGGCGAAGGCTGCATACGCCACAAGGCGTTTTCGAATCGATTGACGGCTTTTTCCCAGGGTGGTTCGTCCTTCGATTCGAGGCCGCTCGCTAATACAACCTTCTCCAACAGATCGCGGCTCTTTAGCAATTCAACCTCGGAGTTCAGGTCTTCTTCGCTAACTGTCGAGATGGCAGTTGAACCTCGCTGTATATCAGTGTCGGAGGTGATGACCGGGTCCACACGGTCCTGGTTGACCAGAATCTTCATCTCCGCTTCATATCTGGGGGGAAGTAGAAGTGCTGACAGAATCGCGCCGGCAAAAATCCCAACAAATATCGTCACAGCCAAACGTCGTTGACGGAAAACAGGTGTGAGCACGTCCCGAAGCGTTATATCTATATGTTCGGGAGCGCCGCTTCGCCGGATTGTGAGATCAACTTCGTCTTTTTGGTCTCGTTTCATGCTTTTTCCTTAGTACGAGTAATAGCCCCCGAACGAAGACTTCGGAATAAATTTCTGAATTTTAGAAATCAAGTTTTGGGGAACGAATAACATGTCTCCGGGCCGAATTTCCACGTCTTCGCGCACGTCGTGGCCTTGAAGAATGTGCTTAAGGTCAAGAGTTTGCACTTCCAGCCAATTGTCGTTCACGCGGCGAAAAAGCAATACTTGGGAATGTTTGGCCGATTCGTTGAACCCACCGGCCATGGCCACAGCTTCCGTTGCCGTGGTGTAACCGCGCAAGTCAAACTTGCCGGGTTTGGACACCTGGCCGCCGACAATGAAGTAGGGCTTGTTGAAATCTTTCAACTCGATTGTGACCAGGGGTTCGTGGAGAATTTTGGAATAGGCTGCTTGCACCGCAAGCACGGACTGCTGAGTTGTCAGGCCTTCGACGTGGACGTCCCCCGCGCCCGCGAGGCTGACGAAACCGTCTGGTTGAACGTTAACGGTCTGGTCGAATTCCGGGGTTAAAGGAAAGGTGAGCGTGATGGCGTCGCTGGCGCAAAGACGATAGCGGGGGTTGCGTTGCTTCAAAGTTGGATCGTCATCATGAATCGTACTAGAAGATCGCTCCAGCGGTCTGGCCTTGGCCGGGCCAATGGGGGGACCATTGGCCGCCAGGGCGTTTTCCTGGGCCGGGGAAGGCGGCGCGCAGGTTAGGATGGCCAACACAAGAATTGTCGCGAGAGTCGCCCAAGCGCTTCTATTGCTCATACCCAAGCTCCCAAGAAATCTCGATTCAAAGAACTTCCGTCGCTAAAATAGATATTTCGCCATCTAAGCACTATTCAGACGGGACAGACTTCATAACCTTGGACGCGCAACGCTATGGAGCGTCGAATCAGCTCGACGGATATCACGAGACTACAATCTGAATTTCGTCCAACGAGGATGCCGACGACTCCGTCTAGCGCACCGCCGCGTACTCGTACTCTGGTTCCAACATTCACGAACGCACATGGCGAAAACCTGATCCCGCGTGCCGAGAGTAATTGAATGTCTTCGATTTCGTGATCGTCAACGGCGAGGGGCTTACCCAGAGAGGTCACGAAATCCATAGCGCCGGCAACTCGCAAGACCAAAGATCTGATTTCAGCGCTGAGCTTGGCGCGAAGGAACGTGTAGCCGGGAAAGAGAGGCAAATTAATCTCTTTGCGACGATCGCTCCAACGGTGGCATTCGGTGTAAATCGGCAGAAATGTCTCCAGACCGTGAGAGCAAAGTTGACCGTTCACAATTTTTTCGGAACGACTCCGAGTTCGAATCGCATACCATCGCAGCGTTTCCGATCGAGCGGCCAGTGCCGGGACCCTGAAGCAGCGGTCTAGAGGGAGTTGGTGGACCGGTAGCGCGCTATTCATTCTTTTGGCCAAGCACTCGATGCGGCAAATTTTTCATTTGATGAGCTGATGAGCCTTCGCATTTCGCGTTCAGACTACTGTCAAGGCGCAAGGTACGCTTCGATGCAGAATCGAACAAGAGGCGTAACGTCTCAATTCGATCTAACTGATTGTCTAGTTATAAGAGTCTTGAATTAGTGGGTTGTTCCGGCCGAATTCGGCACGGCGCGGTTCCGGTACTGCTCTAACGCCAGTGGCTGTTTCAGGTTCTGGAAGTACGTTTGTACCTAGTCGAAAGAAACGAACATCTCTATCCCACTACTGTCGGAAGGCAGGAGTTTTTAAGGCCTTGAAATATGAGGAAAGAAAGTCGTGCGAGATTCCTCGTATCCAAGTGGTTTGATTGCATTGTAATGGAGCAATTCCCGATTCGGGAATGCTGCTTGCGCGAAATTTCAGCGATTCTGTAGCGCTACGGAGGCGCGGGCACCCCGGCCGATGCTGTTTGGATTTTTCGAGCGCAAGATGGCGAAGTTGTCCGCAAAAAACCGAGCGGAAGCACCGAAGCGCATGTCGCTGAAAATTAAATAATATTGTTTGGTTAATTATTCACTTTGTTCTTGAAACGCAACCGTTAGTTTGCTTACAATGCGTCACCCTTCCAGACTCCAAGCTGCCAAGGACTAGCATGCAAAATGCAGTGGAGTCTTGTAGTACCAGCAGTGTCAGTGTTTTGGTAGCAGAAGCGAACGAAATGAGTTGTCAGCTGGTCGAGAATGCTCTTCGGCCGAGGCGGTACCGCGTTAGCGTAGTGGGCAGCGCGATCGATTCTTCGAGGGCAGTCAGCCTTCTGAAGGAACGTGCGCCGGATGTCGCAGTGATCAGTTCACAATTGCGCGAAGGCCCGCTCGAAGGTTTTCGCGTGGTACGTGAACTCCGCAGCCTTCAATCCCGAACGCGTGCCGTCATGCTTCTTGATACCCGCGAGCGCGATCTCGTAATTGATGCGTTTCGTTGCGGCGCTCATGGCGTAGTTTTTCGCGACGAACCTCTCGAAACCCTCGGAAAATGCATCCACGCGGTCCATCGAGGGCAGGTGTGGGCGAATAGCCAGCAGTTGGGCTACATCCTTGAAGCGCTAAGCTTGACTATGCCTATGCGCCTGCAAGACGCTCATGGAATGGATCTTCTTTCGAAGCGCGAAGAATCGGTAGTGCGTCAAGTGGCGGAAGGGATGACAAACCGCGAGATTTCGATCCATCTCAAGCTGAGTGAACACACGGTGCGCAATTACTTGTTTAGAATCTTCGACAAGCTTGGGGTCTCAACGCGTGTGGAATTAGTGCTGTACTGCTTGCAGGAACGGTCCACCGGCGGGACGGATTCTCAAGCCTAACGCACTCACCGCAATTTCAGAAACCTGTCAACTTCGCGAGTGGATGGCATCGAAGGCTGCGCACCCATTCGCGTGACGGAGACTGCGGCCACGGCCGAGGCGTAGCGCGCAGCCTGCACCGGAGCTGCGCCGGAGAGAAGACTTACCGCGAAACCTGCATTGAAGGCGTCGCCCGCAGCGGTGCTATCCAAAGCTTTCACCGCGAACGCCGGAATCATCTCCCGGGTTCCCGTGGAGGTAGCCAGAAAAGCGCCTTGCGAGCCCATCTTAATCACGACATTCTTGGGACCGCGCTCCAGGAGAAGATTGGCGCAACGCTCCGCCGTCGCCGGAGTCACTGATTCATTCGCGTCCAGGCCGCAGAGGATGCGCGTTTCGCTTTCGTTAGGCGTGATCCAGGTCGCGCATTGCAGCAATCCCTCCGGTAGTTCGCGAGCAGGAGCGGGATCCAACATCATCGGGATTTTATTCTTGTGTGCAAATACCGCCAGCGTTTCCATCGTGATGAGGGGAATTTCGAGTTGCGTCAAGAGCATGCCGGCGTTCTGCAACAGAGCGGAGGTTCTCGTTATATCCTTCGGCAGCAACTTCCCGTTCGCCCCAGGAACCACAACAATACTGTTCTGCCCGTCCGCGCCGATATTAATCAATGCGATGCCCGAAGAACCTTTCACCGTTCCGACCGCTCTTACGTCCACGCCCGCTTTGCGCAGCGCGCTCTTCAGCGAGGGACCGAACGAATCGTCGCCCACCTTACAGACCATGCTGACGGGATACCCGAGCCTGGCTGCCGCCACAGCTTGGTTCGCTCCCTTTCCGCCGTAAAAAGTCGAAAAAGTTCGGCCCGTGAGAGTTTCTCCGGGCAGCGGCACTCGCTCAGCGCCGGCAACGAAATCGAGGCTTACACTTCCAACAACAACGATAGGTTTGCGCATTTTTTTCCCTCCCGCTGTAGGCGTGCCAAGGCTATCATCTTGCGTCGGAGGAGGCATGGATTCCGTGAACATGATCGCCGTTACGAGGCGCTTCGATTCGTGATGGCAGCTTGCATTGGCAGAATCCTTTCTTGCCGCTCATTTGGCCAAACGAGTGTGCTGGCACTCGAAGTTGCACTCCGCGATTTCGTTCTCAAGAGCTGCGATCAGCACTGTTGTAAAGTACTATGAATGGAATCACCCGCGCCCGGGTGGCGGAATGGCATACGCGGAGGACTTAAAATCCTTTGTCCTTTACGGGACGTGTGGGTTCGACCCCCACCCCGGGCACACTCTCAAACCGCCATCGAATCAATGTATTACGATTTCGCACGTTTTTCCGTCTTACAAATGTATCAAGCCTCCTCGAGCGGTTGCATTTTTCCGTATAGAACGGCGCCATCTATCGCTCGCCGATCGCTGGCACGTCTGCGCCCCGGGTGGCTCCGCGTGATAGAAGCTTTCTGAAGGAGTCATGATGCCGCTTACCGTAATTCAGCACGTGCTTTCCCGTCTTCGTTCGATCGGAATCGCTGATGTTTTCGGCGTACCCGGTGACTTTTCTTTTCCGGTCAACGATGCTATCTGCGAGGATCCGCAGATACGTTGGATCGGCTGCTGTAACGAACTCAACGCAGCGTACGCCGCCGACGGTTATGCGCGCGTGAAGGGCATCGGGGCGATCAGCACGACTTATGGTGTCGGAGAACTGAGCGCGCTCGCTGGCGTTGCCGGCGCGTACGCTGAACATGTTCCGTTGTTCCATCTTGTGGGCGCGCCTAATATGAGTGCCCAGTCTGCCCGCGCAATATTGCACCACACGTTGGGAAACGGCGAATACAACCTGTTTCAGCGCATGTCAGAACCCGTCGTCTGCGCGCAAGCGGTGATGACTCCGCAGAATGTGGTTTTCGAAACTGAACGGTTGATTGCCGAAGCTTTCTATCATCGCCGGCCCGTGTACATGGCATTTCCCGCGGACTTCGCGAACGAAAAGGCTATCGGCTCCGCGCAGCCCGTGCCCGCGTCTCAGAGCGATCCGGGCCTTCTCTTTTCAGCAACCGACGCCATCGTGGCGGTGTTGGCAAGGGCGAAGACAGCCTGCGTTTTACCCGGCATTTTAATCGCGCGGTCGGGCTTGAAAAGCGTTATGCAGGCCGTGATTGACGCTTCGAACTTGCCGTTCGCCACAATGTTCATGGATAAGTCGGTTCTCGACGAACAGCATCCCAATTACATCGGGATGTATGACGGCCGCCTAATGAATGAGGAAGTGCGTCAATTTGTCGAAAGTTGCGACAGTGTTCTTGAGGTCGGAACCATGCTTAGTGATTTCAACAGCGGCGCTTTTACGGCCAGACTGGACCCGGCGAAGACCATCAGAGTCTCGCATCACCAAACGCAGGCCGGTGGGAAAACTTTTTCGAGCGTCGAAATGCGCGACGTGCTCGCGGCGCTTGCAAAGCGCCTTCCAAAACGAGATGGTGACAAGAAGTTGCAAGTTTCTTCGCTGGGCCCACCCGTGGGGCAGGGAACTGATCCGATTGCTGCGGCATCACTTTACCCACGCTGGGCAAATTTCCTGCGGCGGAATGACATACTCGTTGCCGAGACGGGAACGTGTTCCATGGGTCTGGGATTCGCGAAGATGCCTGCGGGCGCGACATTCCACAATCAAACGCTTTGGGGTGCGATCGGCTGGGCGACACCCGCTGCGTTCGGAGCCGCAGTGGCAGCGCCAGATCGGCGAGTGGTACTGGTCACTGGAGAGGGCTCGCACCAGATTACCGCCCAAGAGATTAGCCAATTCGGTCGCCTGGGGCTCCGGCCGATAATCTTCGTGCTCAACAATTCCGGCTACCTGATCGAACGGTTGCTCTGCAAGAATCCCGCGATCGCCTACAACGAAGTCGCCCAATGGCGCTATGCAGAACTGCCGCATGCACTGGGATGCGATAACTGGTTTACCGCTCGCGCAACAACATGCGGTGAGTTGGATCAGGCGCTTGAGATAGCCTCGCGCAGTAATACCGCAGCATACGTCGAAGTAGTGACGGACGCCTATGCGGCTTCTCCGCTTGCACTGAAACTTCAAGAGAGTTTGAAAACCCTGTACAAGTCTTAAACATCTGCGATCGTCGTGCGGACCGTTTCCCGGACTCCTTGGCCATGAGTTAGTTCTCTGGCCATACGCCAGGCGCACAGAGTCGCAACCAAAAGCAGGAATATGCCAAGCGGCCAATGGCGTAACAGCAATTTCCCAACGCCGAACAAAGCGCTGTAAACCATCACGCAGCCTAAAATCCAGCACCAAAGATTCCGGCCAAGGTCGTGCGTCTTCGGGATTTCGGGGGCCCGCGCAGCAATGGCCGTCCACCCGGTTACGTCCGGGCGAACCTTTCGGTAGAAAGACAGCAAAATGCTGTCGGGCTCTCTTTGAGTTAGGAAGGTCGTCGTTACCCACACAATCGTCGTCAACAGCGTTGTGGTCAGTACATTTTTCGCGAACAGCACGGTGTCGGATCCCGTAAACATTGTGGTATGTCCAACTGCCGCGCTGGCGAGCGCTTCCCAATGCAAAGCCAGCGTTAGAGTCAATGCTGTGATCATCGCCGAAATCTCGCTCCAGGCGTTGATGCGCCACCAATACCAGCGCAGTATATAGACGCTGCCAGTGCCTGCGCCCACTTGCAGCACAACCTGCCAACCCGAGCGGATCGAAGCCAGCTGCGCCGAAACGTATCCCGTTAGGACGACTAAAAGGACGGTCACAAGTTGCGAAACATGAAGGTAGTGTCGCTCGGAGGAGTGGCGTACTAAAAAGCGCCGATAGAAGTCCTCAACTATATAAGAAGTTCCCCAGTTCAACTGTGTTGCGATGGTAGACATGAAGGCAGCCAGGAAGCCTGCCACGATGATTCCCCTAAGAGCATGAGGGACGTGATCGTTCACGATCATCATGTAGCTGGTTTCAGGATGTGTAAGGCCCGGGTAGAGAACAATTGCCGCGAGAGCCGTTAGGATCCAGGGCCAGGGGCGGAGCGCGTAATGAGCGATATTGAACCATAGAACTGAAAATAATCCTTGACGCTCGTCGCGCGCGCTGAAGATTCGCTGTGCGATGTATCCGCCACCTCCGGGTTCTGCTCCGGGATACCAGAAGGCCCACCACTGGACGCCGAGATAAACGGCAAAGGTGATGACGGGAAGCGTCCACAAAGTGTCGCTCGCAAGGCCCTTCGAGAAATCCGGCAGAAAGGCCAGCGGATCGGACGCCCCATTCGCTGCGCGGAGTGAGCCAATTTGATCGATCATCGATTGCATTCCGCCCGCCGCGCGCACGGCATAATACGCAATAGCAATTACGATCCCCATTTTCAACACAAACTGAAACAAGTCGGTCCATAGCACACCGGAGAGCCCTCCCAGGGAAACGTAGAGTCCGGTGAAAGGAATCAGAAAGAATATGCAGACGATGAGTGCCTGACCGTCAATCCCAGAAAACATGGGCCCGAAAACTTGGCTGAGGCTACCCGAAAAAGTGCCGAGCAGACGCCAACCATGCATCGTAGGTCCAAGAGTTGTGCGCACGATATTAATCATGGCTTTGGTTACCCAGCCGAGAATCAGGCAGTTCATCAGTAGTCCGAGATAAATGGCGCGGAAGCCTCGAAGGAACGCTGCAGGCTTTCCGGAATATCGCATCTCAGCGAACTGCACATCGGTCATCAATCCCGAACGGCGCCACAAGCGGGCAAACAAGAACACGGTCATCATTCCGGAGGGCAAAAAAGCCCACCAGATCCAGTTGCCGGCAATTCCTTGAGTGTAAACGAGACCTGCCACGAGCAATGGCGTGTCAGCTGCAAACGTCGTGGCCACCATCGACGTGCCGGCGAGCCACCAGGACGCTTTCCGTCCGGACACGAAGTAATCCTCTAAACTATTTGCAGAACTTCGGCGAAAATAGAGCCCGAGGGCGAGAGTAATTGCAAGGTACCCAATGATCACGGACCAATCGAGCAGGGTAAAAGGCATTCGTCCAACTTTATTGCACAACTGCTCGGCGGGAGCAATATCAAATGGAATAGGGTCAAGGCGGTTGTTGTAGCCCCTGGGTGAGCGTCAAAAAGTTGCCTTGGTGCTACGAATCTGTACTATTCTTCGCGCGCGGCCCGGATAATTTGTCTTCTCACCCGAATTAGAAAAGGGGAAATGCGAACTTTCTGGTTCATCCTAGTTTTTGGTTTCTTGACCTATCCTGCTTTGGCCCAATCAGGACCGCAATTCAACTTGATGCCGATGCCATCGAGCGTGCGGACAGGAACGGGTGCGCTACCCATCGCTGCATCGTTTTCGGTCGAGATCGAAGGGTATAGAGAATTGCGGATAGATCGCGCCGTCCAAAGATTCCTTCGCGATCTTTCTCGGGAAGCCGGCATACCGATGCGGGATGACGTCACGAATTCTGCGAACGCAACGATGGTGGTCCACGTCGAACGCTCGAGCAAAACTGTACAAGATGTGACCGAAGACGAAAGTTATGTGCTCGATGTGAACGCTTCCGGCGCAAAACTCTCAGCACCGAATCCACTCGGAGTCATGCACGGATTACAAACATTTCTTCAGCTTGTTGAAATAAATTCTGCTGGATTTGCTGTCCGGACCGTGCACATTGAAGACTCGCCTCGGTTTCCTTGGCGAGGCTTGTGCGTGGACGTCAGCCGTCATTTCATCTCTTTGGACACACTAAAACGCAACATTGACGGAATGGCAGCGGTCAAGATGAACGTCCTGCATCTGCACCTCTCCGACGATCAGGGCTTCCGTCTCGAGAGTAAAGAATTTCCGAAGCTTCAGCAGATGGGTTCCGGAGAGCACTATTACACTCAACTCGAAATTCGGGATTTGATTGCCTACGCGAGCGATCGCGGCGTTCGCGTCGTTCCGGAATTTGATATGCCCGGGCACAGCACTTCCTGGTTCGTCGGATATCCGGAACTTGCCAGCGCGCCGAACTCCTATCAGATTGAGAGCAAGTGGGGAATTTTCGATCCTGTGATGGACCCTTCCCGCGAAAACACCTACAAATTCCTGGACAAGTTCATAGGCGAGATGGCCGAGCTCTTTCCAGATCCTTACTTTCACATTGGCGGAGATGAAGTAAGCGTCAAGCAGTGGGATGTAAACAAGAAGATCCATGACTTCATGCGAGCCAACAAACTCAAAAACGGTCAAGACTTGCAGCAATATTTCACGCTGCGCGTCGAGAAAATCGTCAGCAAACACCACAAGATTGTGGTTGGGTGGGACGAGATATTAGGCCCCGACATGCCGAAAACTATCGTTATTCAATCATGGCGTGGCCAGGATTCTCTAGCGGCCGCCGCAAAGCAGGGATATAGCGGAATTCTTTCTAGTGGTTACTATCTCGATGCGATGGAACCGGCGCGGCAGTATTATTCCGTTGATCCGATGGTAAATGCGGATGCCGCGCTCTCTCCTGATCAGCAGAAATTCATCCTGGGCGGCGAAGCGTGTATGTGGTCCGAATACATCAACGACGAAAATATCGATTCGCGAATATGGCCTCGGACGGCGGCGATTGCAGAGCGGTTGTGGTCAAGGCAACAGGTACAAGATGTCGACTCGATGTATCTTAGGTTGAACGCGATTAGCCGACAGCTGGAGCTACACGAGCTGAGGCACCGATCCAGCATGGAATCAATGCTCGCACGCATGGCCGGTACCAACAACGTCGCGGCTCTCGTCACGCTTGCGGAGATAACAGAACCCGTCAGCCTCCAAATTCGCGAGCAAGAAGCAGAGAAAGCGGGCGGTATTCAAACAAGTGACACCCCGTTGAATCGTATGGTTGACGCAGTGGCTCCGGAAAGCGAAGTGACGCGGCGATTCTCGCAAGACGTAGATCGATTCGTGGCAAGCAAGTTTCAGGATGATCAGGTGAGATCCGAAATTCGCGCGTTTCTCGTCTCATGGCGCGATAACGACACCCAGCTGCAAAATCTCCTTCAGAATTCGTACTTGCTGAAGGAGCTTTCACCCATTTCGCAGAGTCTCGTTTCGTTAGGCGCGGCAGGTCTCCAAGCACTCGACTATATCGCCAAAGGCGAACGGCCATCTGACTCCTGGCATAAAGAACAAATTGCGATGTTTCAACAAGCGGAAAAACCGGCCGCCGATCTGATTCTCGCGGTCGCACCCGCGGTTCAAAGGCTGGTCGACGCCAGTGCTGGCATGGGCGCGAAGAGATAGCATGGGCATTTCAAAAAATATGAAAGTTACCGTATCATCGCAGAACGCGGAATTCGGGCCGTCCATGGCCGAGACTCAAATGTCATCAAGATGACTTCAAAAGAAAAGGTTTACCCCACAATAGATTCTGCGGTGGCAGATATACCCGATGGCGCAACCATTATGTTCGGAGGTTTCGGCGGCGCAGGTTTTCCTAATAATTTGATTCAGGGCCTGGCGCGCCAGGGGGCGCGAAATTTAGGTGTTATCAGTAACAACTGCGGCACCGGCGACGGAGAACTCGGCCTGTTGTTTAAGAACCGGCAGATTCGCAGGGTCATCGCGGCGTTCCCGGGTCCCGGCGCGAAATACTTTCAGGAGCAATTCGACGCAGGAGAAATCGAGCTTGAACTTGTGCCGCAGGGAATTCTATGCGAACGCATGCGCGCATTTGGAGCAGGAATCCCTGCGTTTTTCTCGCCCGTTGGTGTGGGAACGGAGGTCGGGCGCGGGAAAGAAGAGCGAGTGATTCGAGGCAAACGCTATATTCTGGAGCAGGCTCTCGGCGCAGACTACGCCTTCATTCGTGCCTACCGTGCCGACAATATGGGAAACTTGGTTTATCGCAAGGCGGCGAGGAACTTCAATCCGATCATGGCTACGGCAGCGAAATCCACCATCGTTGAAGTCGAAGAAATCGTCGCGGCGGGAAAACTCGATCCCGAAACCATCGTTACACCTTCCATCTTTATCGATCGAATCGTTCAGGCCGAGGGCAAACGATATGCCTAAGACAAGGCTCTCTCGAGAACAGATCGCCGAGCGGGCCGCCTTGGAATTACCCGATGGCGCGTACGTAAACTTGGGATGGGGAATTCCGAATCTGATCGCGGCCTACGTTCCCTCGGCAGTTACAGTGCATTTTCACAGTGAAAATGGAATTCTGGGAATGGGTCCGCGCGCGAAGGTCGGCGAAGAAGATTTCGATCTAGTGGATGCCATGAAAGTTCCCGTTACGCTGCTTCCCGGCGGTTCTTTTTTTTCACAAGATGACGCTCACGTGATGACCCGCGGCGGCCATCTCGACATCTGCATTCTCGGCGGTCTTCAGGTCTCAGAACACGGCGATCTCGCGAATTGGCGAGTTCCGGGCGCGAAAGGCGCCGGCGGGATCGGCGGTGCGATGGATATTTCCGTCGGCGCGCAAAAACTGATCGTGACGATGGAGCACACTGCGAAAGACGGTTCTCCTAAAATTGTAAAGACCTGCACTTATCCGCTCACGGCTATTGATTGCGTGGATACGATCATTACCGACTTGGCGGTAATAGATGTGACCACCGACGGCCTGATTCTGCGCGAGGTTGCACCTGGATTCACTCCGGAAGAGGTGCAAAAGTTCACTGAACCAAAACTGCGCTATTCCTCGAACGTTCCAGAAATGCGCTTGCAACGGCGCTGAATTCCCCCCGCCGCCACTTCGATGCAAACTGTCGCTCGCTGTGAATCGTATCCGGATGCACCTTTCCAGTGTATTATTTTCAAACAATGGCAACGGAGCAGTCCGGGCGAAAGCGTCCACTGACATATTGGATCGGCGAGGGCGGCGGCTGGCTACTTCGCCACGTTGTCAGCGGTCTTGCCGCAACCGGTATCACCCCCAATATGTTCACTTTTTTGGGGCTGGCCGTGAATTCGTGGGCAGCCATCCTCTTTGCCATGGGACGTTTTCGACAGGCCGCCGCCGTCCTCTTTCTCGCCGGATTTCTGGACATGGCTGACGGACAAGTGGCGCGGCGCGTCGGTCGCGTCACGGCATTCGGCGCGTTCCTGGATTCCACGCTCGATCGCTATTCAGATCTCGCTCTCTACCTAGGCCTGGTCGTTTACTACACGCTGATTGGCAGGTCTTTTTACATGGCGCTGGCCGCCGTAGCGATGGCCAGCTCTTTTATGGTGAGTTATTCAAGGGCGCGCGCGGAATCGCTGATCCCTTTGTGTAAGGTTGGCTTTATGGAACGGCCAGAGCGGCTGGTGCTGCTGATCATAGGTGGGGCATTTAATCGGATGGCGCAGGTGCTCTGGGTCATCGCGACAATCTCGACAATAACTGTGATTCACCGCGTGGTGTATACCTGGCAAGAACTGCGCGCAGGACGCACACTTCCTGACATAAACGCGACTTAAAAGCCTTCCGGCGGGTTCTCTTGCAGCGATTTTTCGACAGGCGTGGACACAATCTCTTGAACTCGTTGCCGCAGGGTATCCAGTTCGGTTCGGTCAAGGCCGGCCGTTTCGATCGTTTCGTGCACGTAGACTGTAATCTTCCCTGGGTACAGGATCCAATTTCCTGTCTGAAAAAACTGGTACGAACCAGCCATGCTTACCGGCACAATGGGAATCCCAAATTTGTGGGCGAGATTGAAAATTCCTTTCTTGAATGCGTGCACGTGGCCGTCGCGCGTCCGTCCCGCTTCGGGGAAAGCGATCAAACTGATACCCGAATCCAGCGCGGCCTTAGCGCGCTTCGTCATAGTTTCCAGGCTTTCCCTGCTAGGTGTGTTCGGCACAGGAATGTTCCCAAATCTGCCCATCATCCACCCGTATATTGGGATTTTGAAATGCGATTCGAGCTCGAAACCGCGGAAGAACTGCGGAATGGCCGAGTAAACCACGAACGGATCGAAAATGTTGACGTGGTTGCAAATGAAAATGCTCGTTCTCCCGGTATCAAAGCCTGGCGAGCGATGAACTTCAAACTTTGTTCCGATGAGCCGCAGAATATTGCGGAAGAAAAGCCGCTGAGGCCAGTCATTTTTTCGCGGATCTACAAAAACCGCTAGAAAAATAAGAAACGTGCAGACCACTGCAAAGTGAATGCCGCTGATGGCCCACAAAAAAAGCGAGCGGACCGTAAGGTAGGCCTTCCTCATACGATCGCGTCGAATGCGCCCGGCAGAATTTCGATCGAGCGGCATTCGAGACGGAGGATCTCACCATCGATCATGACGTTGACCGGCTCGTTGAGTCGAAAGTCAATGTGTTTTGCGCCGGCACGAAAAGCGAGCGGGTGCTCGATGTGAGTTCCGCTAAATAGGGTTGGAAGTGCTCTGAGCAAACCGAGCCGTCCGATGGGCCCCCAGCGAACATATTCGATCGAACCGTCTGTTGGATCAGCTTTCGGCGCGATCATCATTTTTCCGCCGGTGAATTTGCTGTTATTGAACGAAAGAAATAACGCAGGATCGGAGTTCCATTGCCCCGGATTATCCAGCCGGTGAGGAAATGAGGAATGTTTCAGTGATGCTAAGCGCGTGAACACCGCGAAAATATAGCCCAGCTCGCCCCAACGTTTGAATCTCCGGTTAGCCGTTTCGCCTACCTCCGCCGGAAATCCCAAGGTGAGCAGATTCATAAAATAAAGGTCACCCTCCGAGTGTCGAAGACGAACCACGTCGCAAGGACGGCGTTTTCCAGCCTTTAAAGCTGCAATCGTATATTCAGCACCGTCTTGGGTGAAATCCCGTAGGAAGGAGTTTCCCGTCCCCAAAGGCAGGAATCCAAGCGCGACCCTTTCAGCAGTGGAGTTCTGAGCTTCCGGGAAAAGCCCATTCAAGATTTCGAAAGAGGTTCCGTCTCCACCCACGGCGAGGAATTTGCGAATACCTTTGCCATAGGCATTGCGAGCGATGTCTGTGGCTTCGCCGCGCCGCGAAGTTTCTACAACTTCGACTTCTACGCCAGCGCGTCGAACGCGGCCTAAAGCAGAGCGAGCAAACCTGCCGCATCGCCCTCCGCCCGCTGCCGGATTCACGATAGCGAGAAAGTGTGGTTGACTCACCAAATCCGCTCCGTACCGCATGCCCTTAACGTGCTCACAGAGGAACCACCGCAGATCGTTCGACATTTGCCCGGATCTGCTTCGCCAACTCGCCCCGCTTGATTTTGAGCGAAGCCGTCAACGGAAAATCCCGGTCCCAGGGCAAGTAGCCACTGATCCGTTTGTAATTAAGCAGACGGCGATTTCGGTCGGCAACATTCGCAACCAAGCCCTGGCTGATTGCGCGCCCGTCTTCTGGATGCAACACGATAATCAATTGCTCGCCAACCAGTGTGCGCGCGGGCCACAGATAATTTGCCGCGAACACGCAGAATTCCTTCACACTCAAGCCCTCGAACGCGTTCTCTATATCCTCGGGGTAAATATTCTTGCCCTCTTCGGTAACGATCATATTTTTTTTGCGGCCGAAGAGCTGCAGATGGCCCGCTGTGTCTATGCGGCCCAGATCGCCAGTCAGCAGCCAACCGTCAACAATCGTTTGCGCAGTCATATCAGGCTCGTCGAGATACTTTGACATAATTGTTTTGCCGCGCACGGACACTTCGCCGATGCCTTCGGAATCGGGGCTGAGGATTCTAACTTCCATGCCCGGGAGGGGCTTGCCAACGGTATCGGCGCGAAATGGCTTGAAATCATTCACGGTAATAACCGTCCCGGCCTCCGTGCAACCGTATCCGTTTCCCACCGGAATGCCGAGATCGTAGAAAAATTGAAGCGTTGAGGGCTCGGTGAAAGCTCCTCCCACGAAGAACGCGCGCAACTCGCCTCCGAACGCTTCATGCACTTGACGGAGCAAAGCACGGCTCAATTTCAAATTTGGCCGCCGGCGCGTCAGCGTGCGGTTCGTCGCGATGAGCGCATCGAGAACCCTGCGCCGTCCCTTCGGCAAATCGGCGAATCGTTGCCGGAGTCCGCGTTCCAGATTCTTCAGGATCATCGGAACCAGTGTCATGTACGTGATTTTGTAGCGGGTGAATGCTTCGCGGATATATTCCGGCCGCAGAGTGCGCAAGTGTACAACTGCCGCGCCGCAGGTGAAGGGCCCGATAAAACCGATCATGAAATCGATCGCATGATTCGTCGGTAAGATGCTCAGATAGCGCACACCCGGGTAAAAAGGATACAGCGCGGTAAGCGCCATGCACTGTTCGAGATAATTTCCATGTGTTAAGACACAACCCTTCGGCCTGCCTCCCGTGCCGGAGGAATAGACGATGGAAGCCGCGTCCTCGCGTTTTCGTGGCACGAAGACCGGTTCGCGAGCGTCGTTGAAATCTTCCCAGCGTTTCGCAGCGCCAATGTCGGCGTTCGCGGGCGCCTCGGTAACGAGCACAGTACGAGCGGCAAGGTCCTTGAAGCCTTCAGCCTGCATGATGGCGCGCCACAGGTAATATTCCGCGACTAGAAATTCGGCTTTCGAATGCGCGAGCAGTTGGAGTTGCTCCGCGGCCGAAAGTTTGTAATCAAGGGGAACCAGAACGCCGCCGCAGAAGAAGATTGCGTAGGCCGAAATCAGCCATTTCGACTGATTGGTCATGATAATTGCGGCGCGCGTGCCGCTCTTAAAACCAGAGTCTTGCAATGCCTTCGCGAGCGGTAGGGCGGCCTGTTTGAATTGACGGTATGTAAGTCGCGCGTTCTCGCGATCGCGATCAGCTTCGATCAGGCATACCTCGTTAGGCCAGCGCTCCAGCGCCGCGCGCAAAGCTTCGCCCAACGATTGATATTTGTGAAGATCTAGCATCAGAGGCGCAATTGTATGCGCTCGGCTAGAGTGCGGAAATCGCTGACGCCCTGAAGTTCGTAGTCGGGAAGCTCAATTTTAAAGTGATGTTCGATTCGCGTCAGCAAGTCGAGCGCCTGCAGGCTGTTGATGCCGAGCTTCTTGAAGAAATCGTCGTCTGGAGCAAGTTGCTCTCGCGGCACTTTAAAATGTTCGGAAGCCAGCCGCAACACTTCCTCTGTCGTGTTCTGTAGGGACCCCATGTCTTCTATGTTGCCACAAATAGGGCTGCGATGTTGCAGCGTTACTACTCAAATACTAAGGCAGGTAAGGAAGCGCATCCTTGCTCTCGACGAACTTTCGCAATCCTTTCTCCACGGCCGGTCGCATGAAGAGTTCGCAAAAAATGTCAATTTCGCGGCGCAATTCGTCGTGAGGAATCGGCTTGATAAAGCGCTTTGCAGCCACGCTTGTGTCGCGGTCAAACTTTTTCAATTGGGCGGCCGTTTCACGCGCGATGCGGAGCGCGTCTCCTTCGGCCGTTACTTGGCTCACGATACCGACAGATTGAGCCTTCGCCGCGTTGATGCTGCGGCCGGTTAGAACTAAGTCGCGAACGATTGCGTTTCCCAGGTCTCGCTTCAGTCGCGGGATGCCGCCAAATCCCGGTATCAAGCCCAGTCGCAACTCCGGGAAACAGAACCGCGCCATTTTGTCGGCGATGATCAGATCGCACGTGAGTGCCAATTCAAAGCCGCCGCCAAACGTGAGACCGTTGACAGCCGCTATGGTGGTGAACGGCGCTTCGTCCAGAGTGTTCATCACGCGATGAATGCGTTCGATGAAGTTACGCAAGCCACTGAGCTTCTCGGCGCCCGTAACTTTTTGCGATAGGCGGAAAAGCTCGCGTAGGTCGCCGCCCGCGCAAAATCCTTCACTGCGGGCACTGGAAATTATCAAGGCGTGCGCCTCGTCTTTTAGAGTTCCCAGCGCCGCGACAAATTGTTCAAGGTCAGCCAGCATCGCCAAGCCGATTTCGTTGCAAGGCGCGTGATCGAGGATTAATTCAATCACGCCGTCTGCGATGCGCCACGAAAGTGTCTTACCTTGAAAGGTCTTCATACTGGTTTCTTCTGGTAGAGCTGCTCGATCTGCGCCGCAAAACGCTCTGCGATCGCGTCGCGCTTAATCTTTCCATTTGTCGTCAACAGACCGTTCTCCGCACTTAATGGCTCCGGAAGAATAATAAACGCTCGAATCTGTTTGTAGTGCGGCAAGTCCCCGTTGAGGTGCTCGATTGCAAATTGCACGTCCGCTTCGGTCAAGCCATCTGAAGAAGTCGCGGTGACTAGCGCCGCGAGAAAACCTCGCTGATTTCCGACCAGGATAATCCGCTGAGCCTGCGGTACGTATTTTGCCAATTCCTCTTCAAGCGGCTCCGGAGCGATGTTGTGGCCTGAATTTAGAATGATCAGATTCTTCAAGCGACCAGTGATACGCCAGTTTCCTGTTCCATCCACGTCACCTTGATCACCTGTGTGAAACCATCCATCTACGAATGCCTTTGCCGTGGCGTCAGGCCGGTGCCAGTAGGCCGAAAATATATTTGGACCGCGTACCAATATCTCTCCATTTTCGGCAACCTTCATTTCGACTCCGGGGATTGCCGGGCCAACGCGTCCGGGAACAGCGTGTAGCGGGTCGTCCAGCGTGCAGATCGCAGTCGTCTCCGTGAGTCCATATGCTTGCAGCACGGGTATTCCGAGCATCATTAAAAAAAGTTGTGTATCGATGGAGAGCGGCGCCGAACCGCAAATCAACGCTTTTAATCTTGTACCGATACTCTTGCGGATCTCCGGAAACATCATGCGATTTGCCAGCGATAGCCAGAGGGAGTCGAATGAGCGCAATTCGTTATTTCGCTGGCGCAAATACCCCTGCTGCGCTCGGTTGAAGACAAATGCCGCAAAGCCTCCGCGTTTCTGAATAGTCTCGATGATCTTCGCTCGCACACGCTCAAGAAGCGTGGGAACGTTTAGAAAATAGTCGGGCGAGCAAAGTTTCAAGTCATCGGACAGTTTCGAAACGTCCGTCGAGAGTGTCAGCACGCTCCTACGCGATAATGCCGTGAGCAGCAGGATCCAGGATGCCGCAAAGCAGAACGGCAGATAATGGAAAATTTCATCCGCCGCCTTCGTGGCCGCGTGCTGCCCCATAAGCTGGTCGAGACGCGCGTTCGTGCATTCGAGCATGTGGTTCACGTTTCCTGCATCTAACACGACACCCTTCGGTTCGCCGGACGTTCCCGAGGTGTAAATAATCGTTAAAATATCCGAGTCCTCGTGATGCTTGGGAGGCGTGGGCTTCGGAGTTTCGCCCGCGAAAACACTGTCGATCAGCGAAATGTGGGGCGCAGCAGGCCATTGTTTCGTGATTTCCGTTGAACGCGCGGCAGTAGAACAAAAGATTCTCGCAGGCGATGAATCTTTCATCATGGCGACAAGTTCCGCGGGCGCTTGCCGCGAATACAGCGGCACAACAATAACCTCTTCGGCCATCATCGCAAGGTCCAGCGCCGCCCACCGAATGCTGTTCGAAGCGAGCAGCGCGCAGCGATCGCCTTTCTTCATGCCGCGTGCAATCAGGAAGTTTCTGGCCTCCTGAACCATGCTCAGCAATTCGTCTCCCGACACGGAGTTCATTTTGCCGTGCCGTATTTCGCCCAGAACGGGTGCGCTGCCGGCTTGGCGAAGCCTCTCGAAAATGTTTTCTAGGAAAGTCATGCTATTCAGCCTTCAACATGCCCGCGTGCCGCTGTGTTCTTCAAGCAACTTGCAAAGACCGGCACTGAGGGGCGGAAGATAATCCTGCCACGCGAGCACGCCCCGGCGGACGGGGAATTCCGGATACCGGCGCGCGACCTGCTCTTCGAAATAGACGCCCATACGTGCCATTAATTGCAAATTCCGCGCGACGGTCCGCCCGATGGCTTCTCGAATTTCTTCCGTTTGCGAATCAAGGATCTTCAGTGACGCAACTATTCTATCCTCCAGATCAGGGTCGTCCACGTGCGACAGCAGGTTTTCGTGCCCGCGCTCACGCATCAGGTTGCGTATGCGTTCGTCCATGGTAACTCCCGCTGAAGGGACTCCCGCGGGCATGGACGTCACAATTGCGTGAAAACGCGAAGATAGCATTCGATCGCAGGCTCGCAAGATACTCACAAGTTCGTACATGTTGTATCGGTCTGAGGAAAAAATGGGAGTTCCGCCGAGTTTCTGCGCCACGCGCTCGCAGGCATCGCGGTCGAGCATTTCCATGGCGATCAAAACGGGAAACACCGAGCGGGATTCTTTGTAGCGTCTGACGCCGCCTGCCATGGCGGCCAAATACTTCTCATACGCCGCGTTCACCTCGCGACCTGAACGATGGAAATAGATCGTGCGGTAATAACTGTCTTTATAAGCACCGGCAACCGAGTGCGCCATCCATTTTGCGAGCGACGCCTTCACCGGCCACCAAAATGGGTTTATGGGGCACACCGCGAGCACGGGCATTTTTCCGTCCCAGCCCGAGTCAAGCAGCGCTTTGCGTCCATATTCCGGGCCCAGCGGCTCAAAGGTCCATGCTGTATCGGTTCCAAGCTCCGTCGGAACGCCCAGCTTTCCTAAGACGCTCTGCGACTCAATATTGCGAGTGATCACCAGTGAATCGCGACAGAATCGCTTGCACATCTTCTGTAGTAGCGGGTCCATTTCGCCCGCTTCCGCGCCATATGCCACGCTCAACTTGTTTTGAGCGGAAGCGATTCCCAACGCGCCGATCATCATCGTCGTTAGCGCGTTGGCAAATTTACTTTTGAACATGGAGCCTTCGCACGCCACCACGCCGTCATTTTTTCTCACCTCGGAATGCAGGAATGGCGGGAAAACGTCGGGTAGATGTACTTGCTTCGCATCGCCGAAATAGCCATGCGTGAGGTCGAAATTCTGGGACATAACGCTAAGCGCCACGTTTCCCGGGCCGAGGATGTGGCGCACCTGCCGCAGGATTTCTTCCACGCGAACGTCGGAGCCGGTGTTGCGCGTGCCGTTGTACGTTGCGAAGAGTAGTTTGAGCTTCGTGCCGGGTTTCCACGATTCTCCCGCACCCAGCATCCATTCGAACTTGTTTAGCTCGATCAGGCCGCTTACCCAGGCCTCGAGAAGAAGATCTGTCATCGGGCCAAATCCCGGGTGGCGCCGGGCTGTCCTGATGCGTTTTGCGAGGAAGCCTCTGCAGGCCAGTCGCGGTACTTGTATAAGAAATTATTGTCGCGGCTGAATTTCAACACGGGGAAACAATATTGCGAAAATGGCACTGGGCGGCGGCCCATTTCCTCGATCGCCCGACTATTGTCAAACACCGTATTCCAAACCAGGTAAGGAAGAAATACCTTCATTAGCGTTGCCAGTCCGCCGATTTTTCCGGCGCGGCCGGCCAGCGCATTCACCATCTTGGACGATGGCCCTTCGAGGCTCGGAGCGAAAACCGGCCCGCGTTTTCCCTGTGCCTTGGAGAGCGCATCCGTTAATTCCACGAAAGTCTCTGAGTCTGTGCCCGAGGATAAATGATAGATCTCATGCGCTGTACGGTCTTTCTGATGCAAAGTGGCCACCGCGTCGGCCACGAAGTCCACCGGCACGATATCGATGCGCGCAGCGGGGCGAAAGGGTAGCGCCGGAAGGCCCGCCAGGAAAACGAAGGCGCGAACCATGTCGAATTGATTCGTCTCCGGCCGGCGGCTATCTCCCAACACGATGCTGGGCCGAAAAATCGTTCGCTGAACGTCGGGCAGCAATTGCCGCACCATGTGCTCGCAGAATTTTTTCGTGCGTGCATAGGGGTCGTAATCCGAGCGGTTCCAATCGATCGCCGTGTCTTCCTGGACCACTTCGTCCAAGCGTTGCCCCGCGACGGCCACGGTGCTTACATGACTGAACCGCCGAAGCCCGTGATGATCGCGCGCGCGCGTCGCGAGCTGGATCACCTCGAGGGTGCCGCGCAGGTTCACGTTCAGGCAGCTTTTCTCGGACTTGCGATTCAGGGAGGCAGCGCAATGAATGATTGAGTCGGTGGTATGTACCAGGCGCGTGTAGTCGTCATCCGCAAGGCCGAAGTGCGCATCCGTTAAATCGCCGCGGAATATATTGACGCGAGAATTTAGATATTCTTCGAAATGCGCGAATTCCAGGTGCAGTTGCAGCGAACGCCAGAGACGCTCGCGCGCTTCTTGATCGTTGCGCGCTCGAACGAGCAGATTCAGCGGCTCGGAATAACCCGCGAGCAGGTTCGACGCGGTATGCGCGCCAATATAGCCGGTGGAACCGGTCAGGAGGATAGCCACGTTGTATGTTAGGGCGCTGCTGTGGAGGCCGAGCTCGCCGATTCCGCGACGCTCGCCTCATCTTGCCCGGCGAGTCGCACAGATCGCCGAGGACGAGGTTCCAGTTGGCGTCCTTCGATGAGAGGATAGCACCACTTTCGCAACGCCGGAATGTGCACGTTGATCCAGTAGTCCCACCAATCCAGCGCGCGGGCGTCATACCCGAAGTCCGTCTGCTCGCCGGCGGGCAGGGCAGCACTGAGCTGTTCCACATTTATTGCTTCAAAATTGTGATCGTTGTGCAATATGAATGGCTCGAAGAGCGAAACCAACTTGACCACCCTCTCCAAATCTCGCTCCTGCCGGGCGAGCGGCGGGCGCGAAGCAAACGGCTCTGCCGCCCGGTTGATCGCCTGCACGATTGCTTTCTGCGCCGGAGCCGAGATCTTGTCATATCGCGCTTTTGACACTGGAATAGCGTCGAATTTCAAGCGCAACCGGTGATTCAAGTCCGTCTGCGCGCGATAAAACTTTCGGTGGCCCAAACCGGTCAATTCAATCGACCGCCGCATGTCGCACGGATTCGCGATGGAAGTCGCAAGCTGATAAACGCCTGCGTGACGACGCGCGATCAGTGCTGCAGCGATCAGCGTCATGCCCCGGCATACCAGGTCCACCGGAATCAGGTCGAGAGATTTGCTCTCAGTCGTCGGTAGCTGGCGGAAAAATGTTCCGAGCAGATAGGAAAGCGAAGCGGAAGTATTGATGCCTTCATTCCAGCCCTGAAAAGGTCTTTCGATGGACGACTCCACAATAGCCGGCCGCACCACTGCGATCGCGGCGCTGGGATTCTGCTCCAGAAAATTGTGAATCAGAGATTCCGACATGCTCTTCGTAAATGTATAAGTGTTAGGCCAGCCGAGTTCGTTCGCCCGCTGCGTGCCGGCATTGGTCAAAGTATCGCGAAGCCATCGGACGCGGTTTTTGCGAATTTGATTCTCCAGCGCTGCGCCGTGAAGGTCCTTTGCGGCGTGTTCTTTCTTCAGCGACGCACGGCGAAGCTCCTCGGCCACTTCCTCGGATTCAGCGCGCTTTTCCGTCTCGTGCACCAGCGATTCCAACGACTGCAACTCCTTTTCAGCGTCGTAATCGCGCAGCCCAACCGGCGTGTAGTTTTTCGGAAGTTCTTCCAGAATTCGGCCGTCGCGCTGGCCGATCACATAACATGTGGAGAGATGCAGCAGCGAAGCATGGTCGCATTCACGCAGGAAAGTCAGCACGTGAACCGTCGAGCGAACGTTCATCGCCAGCGCGTCGCGCAAGTCCGGATTGAAATCCGTCAGCCCGGAGCTGTTGACGATTACATCTACCGACCGCGCGAGCCGCCGCCGCACTTCCGGCACCAGTCCCAGGTCCGGCTTGCTGACGTCGCCATCCACTACCTCGATCCGCTCACGCACAAAGTCCGCAAAGCGGGCGCCGTATCGTTCGGCTAGCGGCTCGAAAACAGGAGATTCCTCGATCGCGCGCTGGAATCGCTGCAGCGAACTTACTGAGCGGTTGTGGCGAACGAGGAGGTAAATCCGGCCGATATCCGGCAAGTCCGTCAGTAAATTCGACAGCCACACTTTGCCGATAAACCCTGTAGCTCCGATCAGCAAAATATGTTTTCCGCGCAGAGTCTCGCGTACGGAGAAAGGCTCTCGGCCATTGGCGGAATCAAAATGAACAACCGGCAGATGGACTTTCGGCGCAGCGCGCTCGTCTGTTTGGATTGCTTCATCCAGCGCTTCGGGATGCTTCGTGAAACCCAGAATGCGTATCAGCGCTTTGCGCGAAACCCTGCCGTCAGGCTGCCTTCCCGTGATTTTCGCGAAAGCTCCCCGCGGGCGAATCACCGGATCGAGCAGCCGTCCAGTGGCCATGCCGTCGCGGAAATCGAGGCGGTTGCAAACAATCTGCCGCACGCCGAGATACTTTGCGAGCGGCCGCATGATGTGGTCCAACCCTTGGCTCACTAGAACCACCGGCGCGCCCGAAGCCAGGGTTTTCGCCAGATTCTCCACACCTTCTTTTTTCAGGCGCGGCTTCAGGAAATATTCGAAGAATTCTTCGCCTAGCAGGTCCAGGCGGTCGCGGCTCACACCGCGCAAAACACTGTGTAGCAGTCTCGTCGCGAACACGCGATTCGTGCAGTAAAGAAATGGCCGCGCAATCGCGAGAAACGCCATCCCTCCCCGGCGCGTCCAGCGCTGCAAAAAGCTCTGCGAGTTCCATGCGAAAAAACCCACGGGCCGCACTGCCGTCAGATTCAGCAGGCTCCCCTCCACCCGCCAAAACACCCGTTCGCGCGCACCGGCAGCCGAGGCGTCTTGCTCGCCCTGGGAAAATTTCGAAATGTGTTCGTTTGGCTTCGACGGCAACATCGTGAGTGGTTTACTACAAGTCCGAATGAATGTACAAAATTATCACGCCACCCGGCTGCAATCAAGCAAGGCGGGCGTCAATGTGGTCCAGTTTCCGCCTGCCCGTTTAAGCGCTCAGGTGATTGAACTTGGCTGGAGTTCTTCAGTATTGTGAGTAGTGAATAGAAGATACAATAATTATCGTGGCTGGATAAAAAGATGAACTCTTTGACCATTCTGATCCTAGTTCTTCAGTTGGCGAGTGGTCAGTCCGCCGTCAGCCCTCTAGTTCGCCTGCGGGCAAAGATTCCCGTCGATCCTGTGACGGACCTTACGCCTGTGAAAATCGCAGGGCGATATACGAATCCGGGCAAAGAACTTATCAGACGTATCGGCGGGGCTCTCAGCGGAGATGTCCTGTACATCTTTCCGGACAATACTTATGTCTATTGCGAATGGGCTGACATCATGCCAACTACTGTATACGACAAGGGAACCTGGGACATCTCGGACGGCATTCTCAAATTAACGTCGAGCCCCGAGATAACCTGGAACCCCGAGGTGGAGCGGCGATTCTTGGTCGTGCACCGTCGATCTCAAGCCGCGGAGATTCTCTTGGTGGGAATAGATGAGAAACTTCCTTATTTCGAAGAGCAAGCTGGAGACGACCCGGAAATAATGCAGCTCATAGTCGCAAAACAACGCGGGAACACAATAAGTCAGGCAAAAACGGCGCAGCTAAAGGCCCAATTAATGCGTGAAAGTTGGCGGCCCGAGTACTTCCGCAAGCAGCCTTAGCTTCAGCGGCTTCTGCGAACCTATTTGTTTTAGCACATGACCACCCTATGATCAGGGCTGCTTTTCGGGATATTCGAAGCGGAAGCTGTCACCTGCCGGGCCTGCAACACCGCGCGTGTTGTACTCCAGCATATATTTCAGATGGCGCTCATCCTCGGGATAGCCGACGCCTTTAGGATACGGATAAGGCACCAGCGTGTGAAAAGGAAGCGGCGAGACAGTGTCGCCGTGCGCGGCGTAAAAATCCATGTCCTTCGCGAACCCGTTGGCATAAAAGAGATAGTCGCGCGTCCAGCCGTCGGGCAGGTCAGGCAAATGTGTCGAGTCGAAATCGACCGCCACTTCATCGCCCGAACCAAAGATCACGTACTCGTCATCTGGCGAGCGAACTAAATCTGTGACGTCGCCATACCGCGTATAATTTCCAGTTTGCCGCGTGTACGGCCCGGTTTCGCTAACGTCCTCGTAGATGTAGCTCAAATCGTTGCGCGGGTTTCCTTCCACCACGCGCGGATAGCCGAGAAATTGCAATTGCGCCTTGGCTAGCGGAACCTCCATCGTCTTAAACGGAGTATCCGTCGGGGAGTTGTCCACGCGAATGCGGTCCCAGTAAATTTTCAAGTTCGTCGAGACGCGAATGAACCGCGTGCCGGGAGGCAGTTTCCCCGTGAGATCGGCGACCATCGTTCGCGAAAGTCCCGCAGGAAAGCCCATGTCGTCCACCACGCGAACCCAATTCGCTGAATCGTCGAGCATCTCAACATACGGCGGCACCGGCTGAACTCCCGCTTGCCATGCTGCGTACATAGAGCTAGCGCTGAAGTAATCGGTGAACCCGTCCATCAGAAGTCGCAACGGCCGCGAAGGATCCCACGGCCCAAGATCGAGCTCGATCGTGTGCATTGCGGCGAAGCCGGCATACGGCGTGTCACCAAAGCTCGTCACATATTTACGATCTCGCTCGACGAGCAACGGCAACAGGTCGTGCCCACGGTCGTCCCACGCTCCCAGCGGCGGATGGGCTTCAAAACTTGCAATCACCTTAAATTTCGGGAACGGCGGATTGGTCATGAAGCGTTCGTTAGGATATACCTCAACATCCGAAGGATGATCCACCGCGATGAGCCGCGCCTGATCGAGATAGTCCAGCTCTTCCATCGGCTCGACCATGCGAAACTGAATGACGCCGTCTTTCGCTTCGACTTGCGAACCGGCGACCTTGAAATATTCTTCGGGGTCCGGCGTGTTGCGCTGATTCGGCGCGATCCAGTGACCCACGATTCCCGGACCGATCATGTCCGCAAGAAATTCAAATTTTTTCCCATTCCAGGCGAATACGATCGGGCACGAACTCCCGCGCCGGTCTATTTCAGCTATCCGGTCAGTCTTGAGCGCCGGAATTTCCACTTCGTCTTGCAGAACACCAGTGGGCCACAACAGCCGAACCACATCCGCGCTGCGCTCTGGTCCAAGTCCGGCCAAGATATCTGTCCCACCCTGGCCCAGGTAGCCTGACGCGCCAGCAATTTCCCACTTCTGCTGCAGAGCTCCGGCGCTCATCTCAACCTTCGTGCCAATCCCAGTCTTGTTGTCATTCGTGCCTTTAAATTCCAACCGCAGCCAGTTGTACCGATTGCCGCCCTCATTTTTTAGAAGTACCGGTGGCAAATGATTCTGCGTGATTAGGAAATCGGTTGAACCGTCGCCGTCAAAATCGAACGCAATCACTCCACGCGGATTGTGCAGCACAACTTTGTCCAGTCCTGTCTGCGAAGTAAGATCTCGAAATCCCTTCTCGCCTTCATTCCGCAGCAGGACGATGCGGCCTTCTCCTGAAAAGTTTTCACCCACCGCGACCAAGTCCAGCCATCCGTCGTCGTCGTAATCTAGAGCGGCTACGCCCCAGCCGCGCATCCATTCGAAGTCCGGCAGCACCACACGTTCAAACGATTTTCCTTGGACGTTGCGCCACAAACTCAGTCCAGGCGTTCCCCAGTGTGTGAATGCCAGATCCATCCAACCATCTTTGTTAAAATCGAGAGCCGTGACGCCCGCCGTCGGAGCCGGCATATCGCTGGACCACGGGGTCGTGGCCTGAAAACTTCCTTCGCGCGGATTCATGAAAGCGACCGGCGCTTTCTGCCAGCCGGTAACGACGAAATCGATGGCCCTATCGTTGTTCAGATCGCTTCCAATCGCGCCAATCGAAGGCGCAGTTCCGGCCAGCCCGGCTTCGGCCGTCCAATTCGTGAATGTCCTATTACCGTTATTTCGCCACAAGACGTTTCCTGCAGGCGCCGCATCCATCGGGAATGAGAACTGTTCGGCCGGATTCGTCAGCGGAAAATCATTGAAGCGTGTCACGTACAGATCCAGATCGCCGTCATGGTCGTAATCGATAAACGTCACGCCCATCGCAAGCCCGTCCATTTCAATTCCAGCTTCTTTGGTGACGTCCTTGAACGTGCCTTTGCCTTCGTTGTGAAATAGAAAAACGCCGCCATTCATGCTGACCGCGAGATCAGGCTTCCCGTCGTTGTCATAGTCACCCACAGCGCAGCCCATACCCTCGCCGTGAATCTCCAGTGCCGCCTCCTTTGTGACGTTTACAAATCTCCCGCCTCCTTCGTTTTTGTACAGCGCTGCATTGCCCTTGCCGTCTCCGTCAACCAAAAAAATATCCGGCCGACCGTCGCCGTCGTAATCGATGATGCACGCCCCGCTGCCAAGAAAATGAGAGACGGATTCAGGGAAGCTTTCCTCGGTAACAGCTTTTCGTCGGCGATTTGTGGCATTCGCAAGCGTTCCCGGTTCTTCCCCGATAGCACTCGCACGAGCCGGCAGTCCGGAAAGAGCGGTGACGTTCGCGAAATGGACGGAAACAGCAGGCGGCACAGGTTCTGGGGCGGGCGACATCGATTCCGCGAGCGAATATTTTCCTTGCTCGCCATAAATAAAACTGACGGGCTTGCCGAGCTTGTCTGAAACTAAATGCTGAAAACGGTCGAAATGCTCTTTGGAACGCGGCGTATCGTTATTCCGCTGTAGAGCCTGCGCCAGACCGAATTCCGCCGAGACGTGAAACGGATTCAATTCGATTGCGTGCTTGAATGCAACGGTCGCCTTGTCATATTGGTGTTCCTGCGAATAGACCAAGCCTATAAAGTATTGTGTGTCGGCATCGTACGAATCCAATCGGGCAACTTTTGTGAAATCCTCGATAGCAGCGTCCGGTTTGTCCACAGCTTTTTCAAGGAGGCCCAGATTGAACCAAACGCGCGGGTTTCGCGGATCCCGCTCAGCGGATTTCACCAGGATTTGCCTGGCTTCATCAAATCGCTGCATATTCAGAAACGCGATTCCCGCGTTCACGCAGCCAATATCGGATTGCGGCTCCAGGATGCAAGCGCGCTGAAACTTTCCCAGCGCCTGTTCGAACTGTTGCCGGTTCATCAGCGCCACGCCGAAATTATTTTCGCGAATGATTTTCGCGTGCGAGGCCGCGCGTGCATCCTCCTGCTCGGAAGGGGTTGCATCGCCAGATTTCGGCGTACGAGCGCGCTTGGTTTGTTGCCCGGCCCCGGCGAGGACACCAATAAGCGCGCCAGCCAGCGCAAGCAGGAGAAAAATTACGCGGCACACCCGGGAGTTCAGTAGCGCCATGCAATCCTCAGAGGAAGTTGCCGCACCATTCTAACGTTTCGCCAGCGGCTTTGCCGCAATTGCGCCTTGATTCTCTTTTATTGTGACCACCTGATCCGCTGCCACATTTGTTAAGTGATCCGATTGCCCGCTTGGCCAGCGGATTTCGATAGCGTCAACTTGCGTGTGCGAGCCAAGCCCGAACGTCACAATCAGCTCGCTGGAGGACAAATAGCTCGATCCGCTACGCAGCATTAGGGATTGTGCATCACTTCCGGCGCTCACGTGCACCACGGCGCCAATTCCGTCGCGATTCGATTTCGTTCCGATCAACTTGATTCGCAAGCCATGATTTTTCGTGCCGGTGTTGCGGAACAGTGCGGCGGGCCCGCCGTTGGTTGCGACTAGCAAATCAAGCGCGCCGTCGTTGTCGATATCGCCATAGGCCGCCCCTCGTGCGACGCGAGGCGCAGCAAAAGATGTCCCAGCCGAAGGCGTCGCCTCTTTGAACTTTCCGTCGCCGAGATTGTGAAAAAGGTGAGGGGGCTCCGCGTAGCGGACGCGCGGCTGCACTCGCTCGATGGCATCTTCGATGTGTCCGTTCGCCACGTAAATATCCAACCAGCCGTCGAGATCGTAATCAAAAAAGAAGCAACCGAATCCAAGCGTCAGCAAACTCCCGTGGCCCACATCCGATTGCGGAGCCTCGTCCACGAACAGCCCGTTGCCCTCGTTGTGGTACAGAGCGAGCATCTGATTCGAAAAATTGGTGATCAGCACGCTCTGATATCCGGACCGGTCGTAATCTCCCGTGTCCACTCCCATTCCGGCGCGAGCGATTCCGTCTTCACTGTACGCAATCCCCTCTGAAACGCCTTTTTCCGAAAACGTACCGTTCCCGTTATTCATGTAAAGTTTGTTCGGCTGCGTATCATTGGTCACCAGGATGTCCGGCCACCCGTCCTGGTTCGCGTCGAGCAAGGCGACACCAAGGCTCTTTGAAGTCGCATCGTACAGGCCGGCTTTTTGCGTCGTATCTTCGAAGGTTCCATCCCCACGATTGTGCCAGAGGCGCACCGAAGTGCCCCTGTAAGGTTCCGGCGTGCAGTACGATTTCGTTTTTCCGTCCAGCGCGCAGTAAATATCGTTCTCCGGCGACCACTGCACGTAGTTCGCGACCATCAAATCAAGATGGCCGTCCCGGTCGTAATCCACCCAAGCGGCGCTGGTGCTGAATTCGTTCGGCCCCCACAGCCCGGCCTTCTTCGTCACGTCGGTAAACGTTCCATCGCCGTTGTTGCGGAACAGATGACTCTGCCCCAGCGCTGTGACAAAAATATCGTCGTAGCCGTCGTTGTCGAAGTCCCCGATCGCAACACCCATGCCGTACATTTCGACGCCCAGGCCGGCCTTCCTCGTCACGTCAGTAAAGGTTCCGTCGTGATTGTTGTGATACAGCGCGAGTGTGGAATGCCGTCCCGGATGCCATGGCCACGCAGTGCCGTTCACGAAGAGAATGTCCTGCCAGCCGTCGTTGTCGTAATCTAGAAATGCCACGCCCGGGCCCATCGTTTCGGGCAGCCACTTTTTTCCAAATGCGCCGTTGTTATGAACGAAATGAATTCCTGCGGAGCGGGTCACGTCTTCAAATTGCGTCGCAGACTCGCTGAGGGAAGATGCCGTGCTTTTCTGCGAGGCACGACCCAGGGCGGTCACGTATGTGGCTGCGAGTAAAATCACAAATGCGCTCGTAGCACAAGCTCCAACGATAGGCTTGCGCCGCGGCCATTTGGTGTTCAATCCGAATCCTTCGCCCGGCCGGAGATGCCCTCATGTTTCGCCGCACCAGACTCTTGTTTCGCTTCTGATTTAGACACGTGTTCGTGTATCGGCTGCCGTTCGTTGTTGTCTTCGAGATGAACTCGCAAGTAAGGTCCTGTCAGCGTTTGCGCCGATTCGTCGGCTTTGAACCGCAAATAACGTTTTTGAAACTCGCTGGCAACGTCCGGCCGCCCGAGTCCCGTATTGCACAGCATAAGATTGTAATTCGCTTCCAAATCTTCGGGATCGATCGCCAGGGTTGCGCTGAATTCCTTGACCGCGTCTGTGTAGCGCCGTTGCAGAAAATAGATGCGCCCGAGATCGTCATGTACTACCCGGTCGCGCGGATATTGCGCCAGCACTTCGCGCAGGTGCTCGGCTGCTTCATCATAGTGGCCTTCATTGCGCAGCATTTTCGCGTAAAAGAAATGTGCTCGAGCTAGCTTTGGACTGAGCGACAGTGCGCGTTCCAATGCTTCGCGAGCAGCCCTTAAATTTCCTTCCTGCACCCGAACGCGTCCTATATTCACCCACCCATCCGGATTATCGGGAACGATCTGCGTGATCTTTTCGAACGCACCGCCGGCCCCGGTCAAGTCACCCTGCAGAAACAGTCCGATGCCGTAATCATTCCACCGCGTCCAGTCGTCGCGATTCAATACGATCTTCGGTTCAGGCTCCGCTGCGCTCGCTGGTAACACATTCAGATCCACAGCATTTTCTGCCATCGCGACAATCGGCAGCGACGGTGTCCCTTTGCCTCCGCCGGGCATTTTCGTCGGATCGCTGGTGAAAACATAATGAGCGTCATCAAAACTTGGTGTCGGCGCAGCAGGTGGTCCCTTTGGATCGCGCATCCCGGCAAAAGAAAACTGTGTATTCCACCAGGAAAACTTGCGGTAATTAACTTTCGCCGTAACGTAGACCTTTCCACCAGCATTCGGCGGAATTTGCAGCCGATAATGGACCGTGTCGGCCGCGCCCGGTGGAATTAAATGTACGTAAACCACGGCGCGCGTGGCCCACGCATTGCGCTTGTTAATCGGGTTGCCGTGCCCGTCGATTTGCAGCGAACGATAAAAATGTGCTCCCGGGTCCACCTCACCTTTACCTTCATCTTCGGCTCGCCCACTCCAGAAAATTGTACGGCCCGTGTCGTCAACGGCTTTTAGCTCAACCCAGCAATCGAAGGCATCTACCGTGCCGCCGGGGAAGAAATGTCCCAGCTTACGTGTCCGCACCACTGCGTCTAGACGGTAGATTTGCCCGCGCCGCACCGACGCGGTACTGCGATTCAACGGAGCAGTCAGGAGCGCCACTGGTGTCGCGGATTCTTGCGAAGCATTCGCCGGCACCGAACCCTCCGCTTCTTCCCCCACTGCAAAGGTGGTCGAAATTGAAGGCGAGGGTGGATTCACCGAAACGCTCCGGTTCGTCACTTGGTTCTTCGTTCCGGATGTCTCCGGTGAGATGGCAAAAATATCCACGCTCACCTCGTGATCGGTCAGGAATTTCTCCGTGTCGCTGAGTTGTTGCGCATCGTCATTCACATAGGGCGGCGCCGTGTTTGCCGCAGGGAAGCGGTGCGAATGAACATTCCCCGCGATGTTTCCCGCATCCTCCGAATGCGTCATCGGCATATGGCAGTCCGCGCACGATTGCGACTTGGCAGGATAATAGAACGACCGAGCACCTTCCCCTGAAACGGCGCTCGCTTGCCAGTTATCGTATTCATTGAAACCGCGCACCCAGCGGTAGTGGTTTACCGGAACATCGAGATGCACTTTGTGGCACGTCGAGCAAAACTCAGCAGTTTGCGTGCGCATGAAAGGCTTCAGGAAAACGCGCCGATGCGGCTCGGGATTCAACTCCGTCAGAAAATCGTGGAGCCGTCGGACCAGCGGATTTGTGCTGGCTGCCATGCGATGCAGCGCCGGATACTCGAGCTCGAAATCTCCCTGGCCCATCGTGCTTTTCACTCTTGCGATCGAATGGCACATCATGCAGCCGAGGCCGGCTTGGCCCGCGGGAGTGTTTTCCACTTCGCGAATCGGCCGGTTAAACATGCCGCTGTAGAGCAACGCGGGATCGTGGCAGCCCGCACACCACTTCGACGGTTTTACGCCCACGGTGTCCTGCATGTATTCAATGCTCTTGCGGTACCAGGCGTTACTGAAAGAAGAAAAATGATGCGCGGAGCTTTGCCATTCTTTGTAAATGTCCGCGTGACATCGCCGGCAGGACTCGGACTCGGTAAAATAATTTGCAGGAATTTCGCCGCCGTGCGCCGTTTGTGCCGAACTTGGAAAAAAAGGGCCGCTCGGCCCGTCGCCCTCGCTGTTCATCGTCGCGGGCGCGATCGTTGGATTTTCGATCCGGTGACCGCGCTCCCAGGAAGTAATTCGTATCCAGTGCGCGCCAAGAATTAGAAATCCCGCGGCGAGAAGGAAAGTCGCGCAGCGAACCAGTCCCCCCGCTGGCCTCCTTGCAAGAAAACCGTGTTTGCCCGCCCACGCAGACGCCAGCAGCGCTCCGCCGGCCGCGGACGCTCCGATGTGCGTGTACAGCAGCGGCCATTCATCGCGGCGCGTGCCGGTTTTTATTAGCACGGCTCCGAGGACACCGCCAATTGCAATCAAAATCCAGCCGATCCGGGATGTCATGGGAGCGTCGCGCAAGATTCCCTGCAGCGCGAACACGAGAAAAATCAGAACGGCTATACCCGCGACCAAGTGAAGTATTACCGCGGCAAAATATGAAACGTTCGCAGATGGCCACACGAAAAGATACGCGGCCGTCACAAACAAAACAGCCAGAAGAATGATAATAAATCGCCTCATCGCGTGAGCCGTGATGGGCCGGTGAAACAGATGCGTAAAATGTGCAAGGATTCGGCGTCCTGTTGAATGCGAAATTCTCTCCCTAAGTTACAGCAGTGTCAATCGCAGTCCAATTTGCCTGGATGACGCCTTCGATGCATGTCGCGTGTTAGACTCGGCGGCTCACGAAATCAATGAGAGGTCCAAGTGGTCGATATTGCTTACAGCTCGCTCATTGACATGGCTGAAAGCGTCCGCGCCGGGAAAGTGTCGCCTGTCGAATTAGTTGACGCCCATCTGTCGCGCATCCGCGAGCTGAGTCCGAAATTAAACGCGTTCGTCACCGTCGACAGCGACGGCGCGCGCGATCAGGCCAAGTTGGCAGAGGCAGCGATGGGCTCGGGCGGAAAAACAAAGTCTATCGGGCCCCTTCACGGCGTACCGATCTCAATAAAAAGCTCTATCGATGTCGCAGGGCTGCCTTGCGAATGCGGCAGCGTTCTGCGAAAGGGGAACGTCCCCTCGGAGGATGCGCCGCTGGTGAAAAGGCTGCGCGCAGCGGGCGCCATCATTCTGGGAAACACTAACGTGCCGGAATTTTTGATGGCGTACGAAACGGACAACCTGCTGTATGGACGAACGAACAATCCCTGGGATCTTTCGCGCACGCCGGGCGGCTCGAGCGGCGGCGAAGCGGCGGCTATTGCGGCGGGTTGCTCAGCAGGGGGTGTGGGCAGTGACGGCGGCGGATCGATTCGCATTCCGGCCCATTACTCCGGAATTTGCGGGCTGAAGCCCACTCCTGGTCGCGTTCCTTCTACCGGGCATTTTCCCGGGTCTGCGGGTCCGTTTGCGCAGCTCGGAGTGGTCGGCCCCATGGCGCGCACGATTCGAGATGTAGAAAAACTCTTTGAAGTGATGGCCGGGGCTGATCCGGGCGATCCCGCGTCCGCTCCCGTTGCATTGCGGCGTTGGAGCGAGCAGGAAATTCGAAAGCTTGGTGTCGCGTATTTTGCGGATGACGGCGTCACGCCCGTCACCCCTGAAACCGCCGCAGCAGCGCGTACGGCAGCCGAAGCTTTGCGCGCGCAAGGATTTCACGTGGCGGAGTGGCGGCCGCCGAATCTCGACCGCGTGTGGCAGCTCTGGTGGAATTTGTTTGGGCGCGCCGGCCAGATGGCATTCGCGCCGACAATCGAAGGCCGCGAAGCGGAGCTGAGTCCGATCCTGCGCGCGTTTCGCGCCAAAGTCGCCGAAGCACCTCCGCTCACTGCGCAGGACCTGTTGATTACGCTTCTCGCTCGCGACGTGCTTCGGGGCAATCTGCTCGCGAAGATGGAAGAGTTTCCTATCCTTATTTGCCCAGTCTGCGCCGTGCCGGCATTTCGCCACGGCGAGCGCGAATGGATTGTGCGAGGCCGCAAAGTGGAATACTTGAAAGCGATGAGCTATTCGCAGTGGTTCAACCTGCTGGGGAATCCCGCGGTGGTGGTGCCGGTTGGCCGGTCGCCGGAAGGACTGCCCATCGGCGTGCAGATTGTCGGCCGGCCGTGGGAAGAAGAGGGGGTGCTGGCCGTCGCAGCGAAAATAGAAGATGCCTGCGGCGGCTTCCGGCGGCCGCCAATCTAAACACGCGATCGTAGAAACCATAGTTAGCTCGCGGTGTTGGCGCTGGCGATGAGCAGGATAGCCAGAATGTAAAAGATGAACATCATGGCGAGGAAGGCTTTTGCCTTCTTGTTTGCGCCGGCGAATTCTTTCCACACGAAGATGCCCCAGACTGCCGCGACCATTGGCGCGGATTGGCCGATAGCGTAGGAAATCGCGACTCCGGTGAAATTTGCAGCCACTAGATTGAAGACAGTGCCGGTGGTCCATATCGCCCCGCCAATCAGGCCAAGCAAATGCCCGCTCGTTGGACCCCGAAAAAAACCACCGAAGCTTACCGGCTCGCCGACGAGCGGCTTCTTCATGAAATAAACGTTCCAGATAAAGCAAGAGAGCAGCGCTCCGCCGGTAAGGAACACAGCAATGCTATAGGGCCCGAGCGTATTTCCGTGGGTCAGGGCGCGAGTGGAGAAGGGAGCCCACAGCCCCATCAACACACCGGAAACGATGCAGGTGATGATGCTTTTTCGCGAGACTTCTTTTCCTTTGCTCATTTCACCATAGGCTTTGCCGTCGAGAATCACCGCGACGACTGCGCATAGCACCCCTACCGCCAACATCCTTACGTCGCCTTTTTGCTGCTGGACGTAGCTCAACGCCACGCCGACGACCAGGGCAATGCCGATGGCGACAGGGAAGGCGGTGGCCAGCCCCGCCATGTCGATTCCAGCGACCAGGAGCAAGTTTGCGAGGTTGAAGATTACTCCGGCAAGCAAGGCCCAGCCTATATTGGAGGCGTCGGCTGCATGCACGTTATTCAGGAAACTAGAGGAGTCGCTTCCGCTGCTTCCCATCGTGAAGGCAAAAACGAGCGAGGTGAGAAAAATTCCGACAGCGTAGTCCCAGTAGAACAATTCAAAGCGGTAGTTCTTCACACCTTTGAATGTATTGGCCCAGGAACCCCAGCAGATGGCGCTGGTGATCATCATGATCAGGGCCAGGTTCGCGTCATGCGGCGTAAACATTGAATTCCTTTTGGGAGAGCAGGCGCGTGATGGATGCCGCGCGCAGGCGCTGCTTATAGTTCTCTGGCGCTACGCGCGTCAAGCGAAAAGGCAAACGGCGAATGCTATACTTCGCCGATGTTTCGTCGATTTCTTTTCTACGGTGTTCTCCTGGTGCTCGGAAGCTTTGTGACACGCGCGCAAGAGCCTTCGCAGCGAGCGCAGGAATTACAGCAGCAGGCACATGCGCAAGCGGCTGCAGGAGATTGGGCCGCAGTGATTGCGAGCTATGACGAAGCGTTGCAAATCTCGCCGCGCAATCAGGCCGCAGAAATCGGGCTCGCGCAGGCCTATCGCGGCGTACACAACTACGACGAAGCGAAACAAATCCTGGAACGCGCGCGAGCTGAACACGCGCAGAGCGCGAAAGTCCTCGCGGCTCTGAGTGATCTCGAAATCGAAATGCAAGCCTATGATGCGGCCATAGCACACCTGCGCGCGGCGCTCGTGCTTGCGCCGTCTGATGTCGAGTCGCGGAACCGCCTGGCTGTCGCTTACCAGGCGAAGGGAGATTTGGACAACGCGTTGCAGCAAGTGGCGAAAATTCTGGCGCGAGATCCCAAGAGCGCTCTGGGCTACTACACTCGGGCGAAAATTTATTCTGACCGGAACCAGGACGCAGCGGCGCTGCCGGACGCGGTGAAAGTAGTCGAGCTGCAGCCACAAAATCCGCGCGGCCGATTGCTGCTCGGAAAAATTCTTTTGCGCGCTCCCCAGGGCGAAGGAACTGAGCAAGCCAAGGAACGCTGCCAGCGGGCGATTGCGACGCTCGAACCTCTGCTTGAAATGTCGGCACAGGATTCGGAGACGCTGTTCTTGATTTCGCGCGCCTATGAGTGTGCCGGACAGTCGGAGCAGGCGCAGAAAACACTGGCGGCGTTTGAAGCCTCTTCGAAAAACGATCAGGAGACGAAAGAAAATCAGACGCAGGCGAAGCATCTGGTGCAACAAGCGAACGAGTTGGCGTTGAAAAACGATTTCGCCGGGTCGGTCGATTTGTTGCAACAGGCGATTGCGAAAGATGCCACGCACGGCGCGGCGTATTCGCAACTCGCAAAGCTCTATTACTCGGCAGGGGATATCGAGAAAGCGAGCGGAGCGATTTCGCAAGCACTGGAACTCGATCCTTACCAACCGGATTTTCTGTACGTGCGGGGGAAGATTTTTGAGAAGCAGGGGAAGCTGGAGGAAGCGCTTGGTGCCTTCCAGCGAACGACGACGGTGAATCCGAAGGAGTCGGACGCTTTTTTCGAAATGGGTGTGATTTACGAGCAACGGGGGGATAAGGGGCTGGCATTGGCGGCGTATAAGAAGGCTGCGACGCTTGCACCCGACGATCCTGAATACCAGCGTGCTCTGGCGGCTGTTGCCGGACGCGCGGCGAAACCTTGATTGCTTTCGCAGCGTGCGGCAGAAAGCTCGAGCGATTGCTGCGGCATTCCGGAGAGGCAAGAGCAGATTCCTCGCTGCGCTCGGAATGACAGGTTGGAGGCGTAGTCGTTGAGGGGGTCGCAAAACATGCTGGGCTGAAGCCCGGCGCTACGAAGACCGCTGGAACCGAAAAGAGCCGGCGAGACGCCGGCGCTACGAAAAGAAAATCTCGGCGGCGATGTGTCGAATTTAATTTATTGGCATTCATGTCGCTACCGCTAGTGTGCCGGGCGGGTCGTGGCTGGGGGCGTGGGGCGGGTTAAGAGGTCTATGAATTCTTTGTAGAATTTTGCTTTGTCGAGGTCGTCCTGGATTTCCACTTCGCGTTCGCCCATGTGAGGGCGGGTGGTTTCATTCCACACGAGTGTGTCGCCGTAGGACGCGCCGTGGTCAATTGAGACGTCGAGATAGAGTTTGCGCCATTTGGTAATGATCGAAGGATCGAGCCAGGCGACGGAGGCGAGCTCGTCCCAGAGATAATTGTCCTCAGCGTATTTGGCGGTGTACTGCCCGGCAGGGTACTGACTCTTGCCGATCTGCGAAATTAAGTCCTTGTCCATTTTGGTCTTCAGCGAAATATCGACGGTGGTTACGACGATGCGCGGCCAAGGCGCATGGAGGATGATGCGCGAGGCTTCCGGGTCCATCCAAAGGTTGAATTCGTGACGGGGAGTGAGGGCGAATTCGGGATCGTCGGTTTGCGGATTCAAACTGCCACCCATCAGAACGAGCTCTTTTGCGAGAGATGCAAACTGCGGATCAAGAGCTTGGGCGAGGGCGAGATTGGTTAGAGGGGCGCCTTCGTAGATTGTGATCTGGTGCGGATATTGATGAACCATGCGCATCAGAAAATGCGGGACGTCTTCGGTGGAGGCTTTTGTTGTGGGGGCGCCTTCGGGCATGGGTGGGATTTCCGACGGGCCGTGCACGGGGTGAAGCCTGGCAAAATTCCACGCGCCCTGATAGCTGACCTTGCCGTAAAGCGTTTCCCACCGCGCGATGTACTCCTTGCTGTTCACCAGAGGGAAAGCCGCGCCCGGAATGACGGGAATATCCGTGCGGCCAATAATTTCGAGAAGGCGGAGAGCGTGCTGGACTTCTTCGTCGCGCCAGGCGTCACCGGTGACGATGGTGATGCCGAGGACGTCAGTGTCGGTTGATTGGACGAGGGCGAGTATGGCTTGTGTGTTGGTGCCGCCGGGGCCGGAGCAGTCCTCGTCGATGATAATTTTGCGTTTTTCCTGGGCCGCGAGGGGCGAGGAGATGAAGAGAGACGAGAGCATCAGCACGGCAAGAGTAAGTTGGAGGCAATGGCCAAGCCATTTGGGGATTGGCGTCACATTGGCGCCGAATTGAGTTGAGTGAAGCATCAGGTTGTGGCCCCGGGTAGAAATTCTTCCGTCTTTTGTTTTGAGTGAGTTACGTCGTTTTCTACTCGCGAGCCAGAACCGGGTAGAATGCTGGAATCAGTGGCTAGTGAGTAGTGGCTAGTGGCTAGAGGGACGTACCGATTGCGCTCGTTTACCCGCGTAAGATTTCGCGTTTTCGGTGTGCAAACTTCGAAATCCTTAACGTGCATTCTGGCCCCGGTTAGGAATTTTCCCGACGTTTGTTTTGAGTGACTTACGTCGAATTCTGTTTGTGGTGCAGAACCGGTTAGAAAGGGGCGTTTCGTGCCTAGTAAGCTGCCCTGAGCCGGGGCAAGCGAGTGGCTCGGAGACAGAGGAAGGCGATTTGTGGCAAACGTGGACTCAGGGGCTGAAGCCCTTGCAACTAAAGACCCTCGCATGTCGGAGCTTAATCTCCGATCCCCTAAAGAACAGGCTGTCAGGCCAAGAGGAGAGGCGGAGCCGATTTCCGACGCGCATCGGGGAGCAGGGGTTGAGGGAAGCTCCGACACACAGCGCGAGTGGGTAGCGCGAGGCTTCTTTGCACTTTGCCAGCCTGTCGTTCGTTTATTATCCACTGTCATAGTTTCGAAATTACGCTAGCACGAGGAGTGCCAGTTTCAAAGGACGTAGAGGCTGTGGACATTCCGATTCGGAAACGAAGAAACAGCAGGTTTCTCGTCGGACATATTCGGCCACTTCGTGGCCTCTTCCCCAGGCTCGACTAACCGTCGACCTGGGCGGCCGCGCCGAGCGGCCTCGCTCGGGATGACATCGCAAAGACAGGAGCGAGGTCAAGGACGAGAAAGCGCAAGAAGATCGGGCAGAACCCCGCATTGCGAAAGGCAACGTCAAGAACGGAAAGGCAAAATGCCGGGCCGAAGCCCGACGCTACGAATGCAACGGCGCAAGGCAAAAAGAGCCGGGAGGGCGCCCGCCTGCGGGCCGGCGCTGCGAAACCTTGTCGGCGAACCGGCTAGAACTGGAAGCGGGCGCCGAATTGAGCGGCGAAGGCTGTGGCGCCGGGAGCGAGCTGATCCAGGGTGCGGAAGCCTGGCGTGTTGTGGGGTGTGGGAATGGCCGTCAGATTGGGACATGAGATGTTCGCAAATAGGGCGGCATTCACCGGAACACACTGAGAAGTGCTCGTTGGACCTACGAATCCAGAAACATCAGGGTCGGAGTACAGGTTGCTGGAATTCGTGAGGTTGAATAAATCGGCGCTCAGGCGTATCGAATAGCGCTCGGTGAATCTGAAGTCTCTCGCGATGCGCATATCCCAGTTGTAATAAGCGGGCTGGCGTCCGGGATATTCCGGCAGGAGGAACGGTTTTCCGCTGCCGATTTGCACGGTGGGACGATCGTTATTCGAGAACTGATTGATTACGGTGTCGCCGTTGAGGTCAAGACTGGAGTACGCAGGATACGCAAGGCCGCTATGGAGGATAAAGTTCGTGCTCCAGGTGAAGTGGTATGGGAGATCAAAGACCATACCGCCTTTCAACTGGCTGGTGACGTCGAGGCCATCGCGCCCATAGTCGATATTCAGATTGAAAGGATCCTGAGGCCCGAAGAATGTTTCAGTGTCGCGCTCGCTGGAAGCATTCGCAAAGTTCCGCGACCAAGTGTAATTGGCGAAGAATTGATAGCGTTGGGCGAAGCGCTTGTTCACGCCTAATACGAATTCGTTGTAGTTACCGTGGCCGAAGCTGCCCAGTTCACTCGAGCTAAAAAGGGTGGGATCGAGGAGGGTGGCTGCTTGAGTCAGGGTGCCATCCGGATTCGTAGTCACGGTTCCGTCGATCAGCGTCCGACCGAACTGGTCTCTTCCACCGGGAATAAAGTTTCGGAACCATTGGGTGGTACTGAAACCTCCTGTGCGTAAATCTGAAGAGTGCACGAACGCGTAATTCGCCGAGACGGTCCAGCTATTGGAGAACGAATGCTCCACGCCGACGGTGAGGTTTGAAACGCGCGGGTTGCGGAAGGATGGGTCAACGTAGCTGATACCAGGGCAACCGGCGATACTGGTGCAAAGTCCGCTGGCACTGATAGGAAGAGTGGAGGGGAAAAGGTAGGGCAAATTGCTTGATGGCGAGCAACCGAACACGGGCGGGCAGAAAATGGTGGTTTGCTTGGATGTGCCGATAGTGGGGAAGAAAATCAACGGCGTTTGCGCATAGTAAAGCCCCCAAGCGGCACGGACGACGGTGGGATGCTCGGTCCCTGCTACGTTCCATGCAATGCCCACACGTGGGCCAAATTGCGTGAAATCGTTAGGAACGTGCTGAGGCGGCGCAACCATTTTGCTGGAATTGCCTTCGCCAATCCAGACGGTATTTCCGGGGATGGCAGACTGCGGCTGGGGATTCGTGGTGCCGTCCCAACGGAGACCGTAGGTCAAGGTGATGCGTGAAGTGAGCTGCCACTTATCCTGCCAGTAGAGACCGATCCCTGTCTGGTAGTTATTTTTCAGCGTGTTGGCTTTGAAGACATTCACGTTGTTGAGACCGACGCCTTGAACGTAGAAAAAAGGATTCGGCGCGGAAGGTATCGGTTGTCCAGTGTTGGCGGTGTAGTTTGCACACCAGGGAGCGATGGGGCTGGGCTCGAAATCGCAAAGCGTGTTGAATTCGTATTCTCCCGCGCTCCAGCCGGCAAATATATCTTTGCGGTCGGTAAAGCTGTCCACATCACCGCCGAACTTCATGTCGTGTCTGCCGAACGAGTAGGAAAAGTTATCGGCGACTTGCAGCTTGCCGGCGTCGTTATTTCCCGGCAAATAGAAGCGCTGGCCGAAGGAGATGCCGTTTTCGTTGATGAGGATCTGGGGCGCGCCGCTATCAATGGGATGGCGCTTGCGAGTTTCGCCGCTGATTTCGAGGCGAGCTTCGTTTACTTTGCGGCCTAGGACGGTAGTGAGGGCGAATACGCCGCCTACGCCCTGGTTCACAAAATTTTCAGCAGCGCCGATGGAGTAGGGAGTTTCCGTCTGCCCCTGGCCACCGGTGAAGCCATTGGTGTGGTTGCGGCTGCCCAGGCCGCGAATGCTGAAATGATTGATAGGGCTGAATTGATAATCGTAGTGGCCGAGTAAGGTAAAGAAATTCTGATACTGATTATGAGGGCCGGTAAGTGCTCCCACTGTTGCAACGCCGTAGCACGCAGGAAGGAGGGCTTGGCCGATTGCGGCTGCGCCTCCGCAAGCCGGAGGTAGCGTGTCGGATGCAACGAGTTGAGGGCCGATAACTGGACCGGAACTACCTTCAAATGCTTCGCAGGCAGCGAAGTCTATTGCGGCGGGGGGGCAGAAGACCGTGTTGAGCGGGCCGTTTTCACGCTGAATGTCGGTGGCGAGGAAAAGAAACTGGCGGTCTTTGTGAATAGGCATGCCAATGGAGCCGCCGAACTGATTCTGGTTGTCGATGTTGGAAGGCTCGCCGAGAGCGTCATTCGCGGTGAGGCTGCCGCCGCGATAGTATTCGTGGGCTTCGCCGTGGATTTCGTTGGTGCCGGACTTGGTGACCACGTTGAGCAAGCCGCCTGTTGCGCGGCCGAATTCAGGAGCGAAGCCGTTGGTTACGACTTGAAATTCCTGGACGGCTTCGAGCGGGACGGTGAGGTTTTTGGTTTCGAGCGAGCCGAAATTTTCTCCGAAATAATTGTTGGTGGAGTCTGCGCCGTCGATTACCAGGCCGCTGTAGTCACTCTGCTGGCCGCCGAGGCGAATTCCGCCGCGCAATCCCGGAACAACCTGGGCGGATGGAGAGAGAAGAGCCATGTCGCGATAATCGCGTCCTGGGAAGGGAAGATTCTCGACGCTCGTGGAGTTGAGCAGCTGGGTAATGCCGGCGGTGGTGGTGTCGACGACGGCGCCGCTGCTGGCGGTGACTTCGATGCTCTGGGATTGTGTTTTCAGCGGCATGGTGATGTCGAGCTGAAGTGATGCGCCGACATTGACGACGATCTGCTTGACGGTGGTTACGGCAAAACCGTCAGCGGCGGCTGTGATGGTGTATTCGCCGGGAGCGACGTTGTCGAAAGAGTAGGTGCCGTCGGTCTCGACAGGCAATTCGCGGCGAATGCCGGTGGAGGGATTAGTGAGCGTCAATTTAGCAGTAGCGACGGAGGCGTGGGTTGTGTCAAAGACGGTTCCACGAATCGCACCGTTCTGGGAATTTTGGGCGAGTGCGGCTCCGGCGAGAATTGACGTGCATAGGAGCAGCACAGCCAGGACCACTATTTTCCAGATTTTCATCGCGACTCCCTCGATGCGGCACGGAACTTCAAATGAGTAGACGGGTTTTCGTGAAAGTTGACATGTGCGTTGCGCTTAGTAAATCTGGAGACGACAGAAAAGACAGTTCTTGGAGCTGCGTCCGGGCCAAAATGCACGCGAACTCTAAATATTGAACTTTAAGAATGCGAGATCCACCCCAGGATGGGCGGTAGGCTAGCTCTCGGGGTGTGCAGAGTCAACAAGAAACTGGCGTTGCGCTTACGAAATTTCCACAGCGAATACAGGAGCTTGAAAAAATCCGATAAAATTGTAGGGTGTTTAGCGCGAGTGCTGCTAAAGGCGCATCCTGTTAGAATCAGTGCCGAAATGGTACGGAAAAAACTCTATAGCGGACGATTGGGGCTGGTTGCCGCGGGCGTTTTGCTCATGGCGACCTGGGATTTATTGGCGCAGCCGTTGGTGCAAGAGACGCAAGGCGAGATACTCCGTCATCGTTCGGAAGCGGCAAACCCATTTCACGTGCAATTCCAGGATGTTACCCGGGAATCCGGTATTCATTTTCACCATGAGCGCGCGGCTTCGCCTGAAAAACTGTACCTAGAGACGATGGGGGCGGGCGTTGCGTGGATCGATTACAACCAGGACGGCTATCTGGACGCGTTGTTTGTGAACAGCGGTTACACGCCATTTTTTCATCCGGAGCATCCACCGCAGCCCGTGCTGTATCGCAACAATCGCGACGGCACGTTCACGGACGTAACCGCTGAAAGCAAGATCCACACGGATGGGACTTTTTTTTTCGGTGTGGCGGTGGGAGATTACGATAACGACGGTTATCCGGACATTTACATGACGGGCTACCGACATTCGGTCCTGCTGCACAACAACAAGGATGGCACGTTCACAGATGTAACCTCCAAGGCAGGAGTAGGAGACGATGGAAGTTGGGGAACGGCGGCGGGTTGGTTTGACTACGATCACGACGGCTTGCTCGATCTGCTGGTGACGAATTACGTGGACTACGACGAAGACCACCCGGTAGCGTGCGGAGAGAAGAAGCCAGGATATCAGGCGTATTGCCACCCTGACAGTTTTCACGGGACGTCCATGCGGCTGTACCACAACAACGGAGACGGGACGTTCAGCGATATGACGGCCAAGGCAGGGCTGATCAATACCGATGGGAAGAGTTTGGCGGTGGTGTTAGCGGACTTGAACGGGGACGGCTGGCCGGACATTTTCGTTGCGAACGACACGCAGCGCAATTTTCTTTATTTGAATAACGGCGATGGGACATTTCGCGATGCGACGTACAAATCAGGAGCGGGATTCAGCGAAGAAGGACGTCCCGAAGCGGGGATGAGCGCGGATGCGGCGGACGTGATGAACAACGGCTTGTTATATCTTTTCGTAAGCCATCTGGATTTCGAGCTGAATCGGCTGTACCGCAACAATGGAGACGGCACGTTTACCGATGACACGGTGGCTTCAGCGCTGGGGCAGACGAACATTCTGAGGAGCGCGTTCGGCGCGCGCATGTTCGATTTTGACAATGATGGCTGGCGCGATTTGCTGGTAGTCAACGGGCACATTCTGGATAACATCCCGCTGTATCACCCCGAGGTCACGTACAAAGAAGAGAAGACGCTTTACCGAAATGTGGGCGATGCGGTATTCGTGGATGTGACGAGAACGCAGAATGCCGGCTTTCGTTCACCGCGCGTGGGGCGCGGGCTTGCTGTGGGCGATTACGACAACGACGGTTGGCAGGATTTTCTGGTAAGCAATAACGGCGAGGACGCGCAGTTGTTTCACAACGACGGCGCGAGCCAGCCGGCAGCGGCGGGAAATCACTGGCTCTCTGTCCGGCTGATTGGGACGAAAAGCAATCGCGATGGGAATGGAGCGTATCTTAAATTGACCGCCGGGGATTTCAAGAGTTACGACCAGGTGAAAGGCGGGATGAGCTATTGCTCGGCGCAGGATCCACGCATCTTTTTTGGGTTGGGAAAACACGAGCGCGTGGACGCCCTGGAAATTCGTTGGCCGAGCGGCAATGTGGACGTGTTGCACAATCTTGCCGCGGACTATTTCGTTACGGTAGAGGAAGGTAGTACGGAGGCGAAAGCTGTGCGGTATGCGCAGCGGCACCCGAAGTAGGACGGTAGAGGAGGGAGAGTTGATTTTCGGACTGGACCGTTTTTTCGATGGTGGAATAATTTCGCGAGTGCGACAGGCCGCCGTCGCGTTCATAGCTTTTGCCATCGTCTATTCTGTCGCCTCGGCGCAAACGCCCGAGAAGGGCGCCGCGCACCTGCATACGCAGGCCACTGCAGCGTCTGGCGCGCCGACGAAGACTATAGGTAACAAGAATGCGCCGATCACGTTGGAGTTATTCAGCGATTATCAGTGTCCGTCCTGCGGCGGGTTTTTTGAAAACACGCTGCGGCCGATGATCAATACGTACGTCGCCGAGGGAAAAGTATTCCTGGTGCATCACGATTATCCGCTTCAGATGCACACCTATTCGGGACAAGCCGCGCGCTGGGCTAACGCAGCCGCGAAAATAGGAAGATTTCAGGAGGTGGATGCAGCGCTTTACGACAGTCAGGCCAAATGGCCGGTTGACGGCGACATTGGAAAGTTTGTCGCCGGAGCAATCGGCGCCACCGATTTCAAGCGGGTGCAAGCGATCATGAAGAGTTGCACCGCGCCTGGGCCTCAGGCGATGGTCAACAACATAGCGCCGCAGGCTGACCACGCCTGTCCGGTGGATGAATACATCGTGCAGGACATCGTGCTGGGCTACCAGCTTCCGGTACCAGCCACTCCCACATTCGTGATTCATTACAAGGGACAAACTTATCCGCCGACACCTGCAGCCGTGAGCTGGCCGATACTCAAACAGTTTTTCGATAGCCTTTTGAGCCAGTAGGCGGTTCCGGCCCATAGCCGAACGATGCGTGTCAGTTGTCGAAACCGGGAGGGAAAGCCTGAAGACAATCCGGGAGCAGGTCAAAACCCGAACCTTTTCTGCATACAGCGCAGAAAAGATTCGGCACCCCACGGGTTTCAATCGTGCAGATGTTCACTCCGGTGCCGCGCGGAAAGGGTTCGCCACCCGCCGTGGTGGTCCCGACCAGCCTTCCCATGTTGTCGTAGGCAAATCCGTAGGTTCCGGTCGGATCGGTAACTTGCCGGATTTTCCCGACCAGGTCGTAGACGTATTCCACGCTGGTCGAGTCGGGGTAAGTCTTCTGCGTGAGACGATTCATATCGTCGTACACGTAATTGATGGTCTGGCCTTGGCGATCCGTTTTGCTGATGAGATTGTTGGCCGCGTCGTACGCATACTGCTCGTAGTGCGTCGAGGGGAAGCTCGTCTCAGTGACTCTGCCGAATGCGTCGTAGGTAATCGTGGTCACATGGCTGTTCGCGTCGGTGATGCGGTGAGACACGCCTGGGTGGTTACGAGTTTGCGGGGGTGGGTTGAGTGCGGGGCTGCAGAGCGGCGAGTTGTGACTTCAGCTGGGCTACCTCTTGCTGGAGCAAGGTGGTGATGACGCGTTCGTAGGCTGCGGCGGCGTGTTCGGTGAATTGGACCAGCATTTCGCGCTCGTCGGCGTCGATGTCGTTGCCGGTCTCGTGGGGGCCTAGCAGAATCACGGCGGTGGCCTCGGGAATTCCACTGAGCACTGGAACGGAGAGGCAGGGTGCGTCCATTCCGACTGGGAGTCCGGGCGAATCCCAGTCGTCCTGCGTGAGGCGAGTGGGTTCGCCGAGTTCCAGACTGCGTAAGGCGAACGCGTCAGATTGCGGGTGCAATTCTTTTTTCATCGAGTCGTTCCACCCTTTTCCATCCTGCGACCGGTGGAAGACTTTGTCTCTGCATCGGAAAACCGCGCCGGACGACAAGCAAAGAGAGCGCACGGTGCTTTCCACCAGCAGGCGGTCGATCTCGGCGAGCGTTTTAGCGTGTGAGATCTCTTCCGTGGCACCCTTCAGCTGTTCTTTCGCGATGTGAAACTGGCGATTGAAGGCTCGGTCCACCAGCTCGACAGCGGACTCGTGCAAGCGGTGCACCAGGAGCAAAACGACAGGAGCTACCAACAGCGGCCAGATCCAAGGAGGCAGAGGAAAAATCTCTTTAATGATTTCGACTTTCTGCTCGAGCTGGAATATGGGGACGCCGATGAGCAAAGTCAACGCAAACAGGGTGGTACCGTGGCGGAGGGGAATGGATACGCTGACCACGCGGCGTTGCCACACTGCCTGCGACGCGAAATAAGCTAGCACTCCGTTTGGCAAATAAAGAAGACCGATAAGAATCGGCGAGGGCGAGAAGCCGAACAGATGGAAAATCAGGTCAGATGACTGGAAGAGTTCGGCCAAGATATACGCTGGAAGCCCGATGGCACAACCCCAGATCACCCAATTCATGCGCTGCTGTTCTTGCGGCGGCAGCGAGCGGCGACGATCCAGCAGAATCAGAAGGACGGCAGCGTCGATCGCATAGCCCGCCAGGAAGCTCGCTTCAGTGATCTTCTCGGTGTGAAAACCGAAGAGGTTGCCAAAACACAGCAGCGTGACTCCGACCATGGCGACAGCGAGCAGCGGGACAGCCCATTGAACTTTTCGCCAACGAGGTTCGGTGCGGTCATGGGGGAAGCGCAGCGCAAATATCACAAGGCCGGCGAAGGCAGCGCCTTGCGCCAAGGCTTCGGCAAACTCCTGAACCAGGACTGCAAGGGGCCAGCGCTGGAGCAGCGCGTAATACGTGAAGGACTGGCCTGGGTTTACCCAGATCACGTAAAGGAACAACCCCCAGGTCATCCAACTTGGGCGCGTCCACACCAGCCAGAATGCGATGACGATGACGACAACACCGACGACGGTGTCGGCAAGGAGCACAATTCTTTCTGGCGAATTCAGGGGAGCTGGAACGGACTCGAGGTTGACGGTTTTGAGTGGACCGCCGGACGTCGGCTCGATGGTGAGAGTGATTTTGCGCTGCGGCACTGAAAATTGCGCCCCACCTAAGCCGCCGAGGACAGCGACCAAACTGGCGCATTGGGGAGTATTGAGGGGAATACACCGCATGGTCTTGAAGTCTATTCGGTCACCGGGAACGATTCCCGCAAGGGAAGCGGGAGAGTCCGCAGCCGACCGAAAAGGATCAACGACGCTGGTGACAATCCCGTCATTGTCCACGGACAGACCGAACGAGCCCATCGAATCGATTACACGTTGCAGACCGGGAACGATCATCGCGAGTCCCCAGAAGGTCAGCAAAACGAGAAAAAACCGGCCTATGCTGGTTCGGTTAAATCCGGCTGGCTGTGTTGGGACGCTCGGCGAGCTAATGGCGGCACCTCAGCTTGTGAAAAATCTGCGAGAAATTTCTACTGCACTGCAAAGCCTCATTCTGGGTTACCGGCTATACGATTCACTACGTGCGCTCGGTGCTATTGCCCAGCCACTTGGCCAACCTGCAAGCGGGTTTGCAGCATGCGCAGGATGGTGTCGCGATCGATCATGCCGACGATGTGTTCGTCGGAGATAACGGGCATTTGGTTGATGTCTTCGCGCTGCATGCGCTGCAGGATGGCGAGCGCCGGCTCAGTGGGTGAGGCTGAATGAATGCGATCAATCGGCATCATTACGGCTTGGATCGAAGTGTTGGCCCATTCTTCCCGAGGCAGAGTGCGAGCGGCGTGCAGGGTGACGAGTCCGACAGGCCTTCCCGCGCCGGTGACGATGTGGCAACGGCGGCCGGTGCGCAGTACTTCGTGGACGTATTCCTCTACCGACATGTCACGCGCAACGGTGGGAATGTCACGTGTCATGATGTCGGCCGCGCGGATGTCTGTGAGAGTGTGGCGCATTGCTACCTGCATCAAACTTTCCTGTGCGGCGCTTAGCAGGAACCATCCGATAAAGGCAGTCCAGATGCCGCCAACCCAGTTTCCGGTTAGCGCTTGTCCCGCGCCAAGCATGATCATCAGATAGGCAAAAACCTTTCCGACGGTGGAAGCAATTTTCGTCGCGCGCGCGAAATTTCCAGTGAGGCCCCAGGCGATGCCGCGGAGGATGCGTCCGCCATCGAGAGGAAATCCGGGAACTAGATTGAAGACGGCGAGGGCGAGATTAATTTCCCATAGCCAGGTGGCTGCGGCTTGCACCATGTCATTGCCATGAAAATAGCGGGAGACCAGCCAGAAGCCACCGGCAAGAAAGATGCTGGAGAGCGGGCCGGCGATGGCGATGTTGAATTCCTGCTTGGCATTGTCGGGCTCGCGCGTGATACGCGCCAGACCTCCGAAAACGAAAAGCGTAATGGAGGCGACTGGAATGCGGTAATGCTTGGCAACTACGCTATGGCTGAGTTCATGGAAGACCACGGAAGCGAAAAAAAGAATGCTGGTGATGATGCCCAGCGCCCAGTGTTGGGCGGGAGACCAGGTTTGGTGCTGCGCGGTAAATTGTCTACCCAGGGTAAACGTGATCAGGAGAAAAATGATGATCCAGCTCGCGTGCAAATAGATGGGGATTCCGAAAACACGTCCAATCCGGAAGCCGCTGGCGGGAGCTGAGTCCTGGGCGGTAACCGGCGGAGGAGCGGGCGCGGATGCCAGGTCAGAGGTTCGCGAGGACTGAGGATCTTGGGACTGTGCCATCAGCGCGATATTAGCAGGCCTCTGCGGACATTGCACTCGCGACCGGCTAAACAGAATGAATGTTGGTGAGCGATTGGCGAACCGCTTGTCTAAGTGAGAATCTTACTTTAAGATTTATGTCCTAAAGGAGAAATTAAATTGCGAACTGCGACTCGACTTTTTGTCCTATTCCTGGCTATCGGCTTTCCCGTTGTTGGAGGCTTCGCGAGTCCAGCCAAGGTTGATCAGGGCGACCAAAGCGTAAAGATAATTGAGGTGACAGCGAAAAAGTATGAGTTTAACCCGTCGCCAATCCGCGTGAAGGCAGGCACCAAGGTGCAACTGAAGGTCACTACTCTTGATCGAAAGCATGGCATCAAGATTAGTCCGTTTGCAGATGGCGCCGACACGAAGGGCGAACCTGGTCTGATATTCACGTCGAAGGAAGACTGCTTCACGATCGACAAGGACGCTCCGGCAACGGTGGAATTCGTGGCGAAGACGCCGGGAACGTACGCGATCAAGTGCTGCGTGCATTGTGGACTGGGGCATGGCGGGATGAAGGGGCAGCTGATCGTCGAGCCGTAGCATCGAGGGTTTCCCGCCTAACGATTCAGGGCTAGAGGCGATGGATATGCGCAGCGAATGACCAGAAGAGCGACAACGGGTCTGCTGGCGGTGCTGATTGCAGCGATGTCGAGCGGTTGTTCACGAATCGCTGAAAGCAGTTCGGTTCAGAGCGGCGGGCTGCAAGACGACCCGCAACTGGAAGCGATTTTTGCGCGCACGTTGATTCCGGTGGGGCATCGGCCCGGACCGCTGGCGATTGCGGATGTGAATCACGATGGCAAGCCGGACATTATCGTCGCGAATATCGAAGACAAAACGGTGACGGTGCTGCTGGGTGACGGCAAGGGCAATTTCTCTCCTTCGCCCAAATCGCCATTCGCGTGCGACGAAAACCCCAACGACATCGCCATCGGCGACATGAACGGTGATGGGAATCCCGACCTGATCATCGCGAACACGCAAACGCCTTACATCACAATTCTGCTGGGCGATGGCAGGGGCGGTTTTGCGCCCGCGGCGCATTCGCCGTTCGCGACGGTTTCGCGTCCCCATGTGCACGGGGTTGCCGTTGGAGATTTCATGGGCGATGGCAAACTTTCGGTGGTCACCGATAGCTGGGGGAACGACCGAATCCTTCTGCTGCCCGGCGATGGCCACGGAGACCTGCTCACCCCGGGGAAATCGTTCGATGCGGACATTCACTCGGATCAAGGTGTGCGCGCGGCCGATTTCAATGGAGACGGCAAACTGGATATCGTGATGACCAACCAAACCAAAGGCGCGGTTGGATTGATGCTGGGTGACGGCAAGGGAGGATTCACTAAAGCGCCGCATTCACCGTTTCCCGCGGTGCAAGTTGCATTCGGCTTCACGGTGGGCGACGTGAACGGTGACGGGATTCCCGATGTCGCAGTGATCCCCTACGATCGCGATTTGACAGATCCAAGGCAGCTTGGCGTGGTGGTTCTGCTGGGCGACGGCAAAGCGGGGTTCACCGAGATGCGCGGGTCGCCATTTTCATTGGAAGGATGCGCCGGACCGGACCGCGTAGCGATCGGCGACGTGAATGGCGATGGTGTGGGGGACTTTGTCGTGTCTTGCGCGCAGAACGCGCGGGTGATGGTGTTCGAGGGTTCGCGCAACGGGACGTTCCGGCGAGCGACGATTCCGGTGAAAACGGGATGGTCGGGACTGGCGATCGGAGATGTGCGGGGCGATGGCAAACAGGAAATCGTCGTCTCCAATGGCGATTTAGACGAAGCTCCGAAGGGGCAGCCCGGGGCGATTACGATTTTCTCTCGGAAGTAAGGAAGCCATTTACAGGATCTTGCGATACCCATTCCGCACGGGCTCTTCTGCGATCTCTCGAATCCACGCTAAAGCCTGCTCGATCGCGTTCAGCGACCTCGGAGATTCTCCTTTAGTCCGAGGTGTCGGGTTCCATTACACACATTCCTGCTGGTTTCCTCCCGTGAGACAACAAAAATAATTTTCACGTTTTGCCCCTCGAACACTCCCAATCGGGGGTGATTGCGTGCGATTTTCCACGGCGTGTGTTTGGCGCCACTATTTTGTCTGCTAAGAATCGTAGCTAACCCTCCTGAAATGAGTGAAGTCTCCTGTGGCCATGCTCATGCTTTTTACGTTTGCGCCCGGCAATTCAACGGAAGGCGGCCATGGAAAACTTGATGGGTTTCGCGGAAGTGGCAGGGGCGATTTTTATGTCGTTTGCGGTGGCGCTGACACTTCAATGGGTCGGATTGGTTGTGTTGATGCGTCTGATGCCGGCGCGGGCGATGGAAGAGGAAACTGCGGAGACGGCAGGGCGAGGGTTGCGCGGAAAAATGCCTGGGCTGTCGCTTGTGCCGCGCGAACGGAAGAATGCTGCGTGAGGTTCTTTCGTCGGTGAATGAGTCGAACAGGTGAGAGATTGAAGTAAAAAGGAGGCGTTATGCTGTTTCTTAGGTTTTTGCTTTTCGTGATCAGCGTTTCGTTTGTGGTTGTCGCGGCTGGGTTGGTGATCTACGACGTCTTTCTTGCGTTTGAACTTGGGAAGTTGTTGCGTCCGAGAGAGAGTGCGGCGGAAAAGGAGGAGGCGAGCCAAACGAGTGAGGCTTTGGGTCCAGCGGCTACGTCTTCACCGGCTGAGTCGGTGGCGGAGCGGGGCGCGATTCAGGCTTCGGTGCAGATTGCCAGGACGCGGCGTGCGGTTCGGTGGGCGGCGGCTGCCAAACTTGTGGTGGTAGCGGCGCTGCTATCGCTGGCTGCGGCGAGCATCCTGGTTGTCCCGGATGGCGAGGCAGCGGTGCGCATCAGCCAGATTTCGGGCGTGCGGCCTGGAACGCTGTATGCGGGGACGCATTTTATCCTGCCGCTGATTGATCGCGCTCAGTTCTACGATGTGCGCGACAAGGTGTTCTCGACTACTTCAGCGGAGGGGACGCGCGAGAAGCTGGAAGTGTTGAATGTGGAGACGCGCGAGGGGCTGGAAGTGGGGCTGGCTGTGACGGTGCGGTATCGAATCGATCCGCGGCGGTTGGATTACGTGCAGGCGAATTTGCCGCAGCCGATCGATCAGGAGATTGTTGCTCCGGTGGTGACGAGCGTTTTTCGAGAGGTGGCGCCTAACTATGTGGTACGCGACATTTTTGCCATCAAGCGCGAGGAGTTCCGTCAGCGCGCCACGCAAATAATCACTACGCGGCTTGGCAGCGACGCGATTGAGGTGAAAGAAGTGTTGCTGCGAAAAATTCAGCTTCCCGAGGAATACGCGGCGGGGCTGCAAGGATTGTTGTTGAAGGAGCAAGAGGACGACCGCGTGACTGTCGATCAGAGCATCGAGCAGAAAAAGGTGAAGATTGCGGAGTCGCAAGCTGAGGCGCAAAAGGTGAGGCAGATCAAACATGCCGAAGGCGATGCGCAGACGCGCGTGTTGATGGCTAAGGCAGAATCGGACTCGATGCAATACACGCTGCCGCTGAAACAGAAACTGATCGAGCAGTCGCGTCTGGAAGCGGAAGCGCGCAAGCAAACGACGATTCAGGACGCCGAAGCTCAGGCGCAGGCCAAAGTGATCAATAGCAAGGCTGAGGATGAGAGCAGCAAATTGCGGTCGGAAACGCAGAACGTTCTGACGGTGAAGAATGCGGAGGCTGCGGCGCAGGCTAAAGTGATCGACGGCAAAGCCGAACTCGAACGGCGCAATTTGATGGCGGACGCCGAAGCGAACAATATTCGGGTGACGGCGCAGGCGGAAGGGGAACAACTCCAACTGGAGGCCGCCGCGTTGAAGATCAATCCGCTGCTGGTGCAGTACACGGTAGCGGAACGGCTTTCGGACCGGGTGCAGATCATGATGGTGCCGAATGACGGGAAGTTTTTCTTTACGAATGACGTGATGAAGTCGGCGTCGGCGGCGATAGATCCAGCGGTGAAGGGGAAGTGACGCGGACGGCGGAACCGGAACTTCAGCGGCTGAAGCCGCCGCGATTTGGCGGGATTCATGTCGTGGCTAAAGCCACGACCCACAAAGATTCCTTGGCATCAACAAAAGCGATTGAATTTGCTGCGAGCGCAATTCAGCGGAGGTTTTCGGAGGTGTGCTATGATGGCGGTTCAACGCTTTGTGCAATTGGCACAAGCCGATGCGGCTCCTTCCTCGACTATTTTTCCTGCGAGCAATCATCACTCTAGCGTTTTTCGCGTTGACAGCTTGGCCTTCAAAGGCGCAGTCCCCGACACTGAAGCCAGCGCAGGACGGAATCCAGTTGCGGGCGCTGTGGGACAAGGCCGTCGGGACGCTTGCCGACAAAATCGCGGCCGCGGCAAAGCCCGCGAGGGCGGCATCGCTCGAAATGAAAAACATCTCTTCGCTTGATGCTGACAGCGTCGCCAACATTCGACAGGCAGTCGTGCAGTATCTCACGGCGAATCGTTTGCGAATTGATGCGGGAGCTTCCGCGGATTGCGATGTTCGGATCACCCTGTCCCAGTCCGCCTCAGATTACGTTTGGGTTGCAGAGGTAAGGCGTGGCGGCAGCCAGCAGGTTGTGATGGTTTCGCTACGCAAGGGCAACGATGAAGTTCTGAATGGACACAGTGTGACGTTGACCGTCCAGCGAAATTTGCTCAGGACGCAGGAGACGCCATTTCTGGATTTTTCAAAGTTGGATCTCTCAGGCTGGCGGGGAAGTTTGTGGAGAACCCTCGAAGCCAACGAATTGACAGGCTACGACGGAGTTGCGGCGCCCATACGCCAGCTCCATATCTCACGGGACCCGCGCGGCCGTCTGAGCATTGACAAGACGGGCCAAGTGGAGGCGCATGTCGGAGAAATACGATGCTCCAGTGTCAGCGGAAGTTTGATTGAGTGTAGCGGCCCGGATTCAAACCAAGCATGGCTCTTCGAAGACGGGTTGGAATCTCCTTACGTAGCTGGAAGAAACTACTTCGCAGGGTTTGCGAGTAATTCGACCGGCTTCCCGGGGAAGCTGCCGCCGTTTTTCTCTGCTGCAACTTTTGTTTCTGATCACGGCTCGTCCACGATCTTGACCGAGTTGGATGGAAAAGCTCGACTTTACGAGTGGTCCGCCGAATCTGCGGCTACATTTTCTGGATGGGGAGATGACATTGCGCCGATTACTGCTACATGCGGCTCCGGTTGGTATGTGCTTGTGACAGGGACCGGCGACTGGACGCAGCCTGACGAGATCCAGATTTACGAATTGAGAGGCCATCAAGTTGCAGCGAGTGGACCGCCTCTGAAATTTCCGGGGCCGATACTGGCGTTGTGGGTTTCGGAAGATGGGAAATCGGCGCGGGTGGTTTCGCGGAACCTGCAGACGGGAGCGTATGAAGCTTCGATTGTTTCTGTATCTTGCGGCAATTAGTGTGGTGCTTGCGGCGGTTGCTGCGCCGTTGCGTCCCGCGCGACGGCCGCGGTACGGGGGAACTCTGCGCGTGGAGATTGGAGCGGCGGTTCGTTCGCTCGATCCATCGGTGGCGGCTGGGAATCCGGAAGAAGCGGCGGCGAAAGATGAGCTGGATTCGCTGCTATACGATCGGCGCGGCGAGGACGGGGCATTCGTCGGAGTAGCGGGAAGCGGAGCATTTCGTGTGTCGGCGTGGGAAGAAGGGAAGCGCGCGGTATTTGCGGCAAACGAGGATTATCGAGCGGGCAGGCCGTTCGTGGATTCCATCGAAATTCAGATGGGACGTTCTACGCGCGATCGTGTTCTGGACCTTGAACTGAACAAAGCGGATTTTGCGCGGATTCCGGCGGAACTGGCGCGGCAGGCGTCGGATCGCGGCGTGCGGGTGAGCACATCGCAACCGGACGAATTGCTAGCCTTAATTTTTCTTAAGGGACACACGGCGACAGAGAGCGCGCGCGTAAGGGAAGCGATTGCGCGGAGCATCGATCGCGCGGCGATCGTTAACTTTATTTTGCAGAAGGAAGGCGAGCCTGCGGGAGGCCTGTTGCCGCAATGGTCGAGCGGCACGGCGTTTCTGTTTTCGACGGAAGCGAATGCCCACAGTGCGAAAGAAATCTTGCCGCAAATCCCGGCGTCGCCGAAGTTGGTGTTGGGATATGATTCGACAGATACGCTGGAGCAAAGCGTTGCGGAACGAATCGCGGTGAACGCGAAAGAGGCGGGCATTTCTCTGGTGTTGCGAGCGATGCCGAACTCCGAGATGGCGTTTGCACACACAGGGAACGAGGCGCCGCGCGGCGATGCGAGTCATGTTGATGCGCGGCTGATTCGTCTGCGAATGCCTTCGCCGCTTCCGCGCGTGGCGCTTGCGGCTTTTATCGAGACGCTTTCGCCGCTGGCCGGACTTGGGGAGAGCTCGCTTCCGGAAAACGCGTCGGCGGAGGACATTTACAGTGTTGAGCGCAGTATTATAGACGGTGGCCGGGTGGTGCCGCTCGTTTGGATGCCACAGGTGTATGGCTTGAGCACTCGGGTTCGCGATTGGAAGCAGCCGGCGGCGGGGGAAAGTTGGCCGCTCGCGGATGTGTGGCTCGACTCGATGACGGAAACGCGATAGGTGGGTGTGCAATGTTTTTCTATAAAGCGATGGCGATGACTGCGAAAGAGGAACTTCAGCGGCTAAAGCCGCTTTGCTTTTGCAGTCTTTATGTCGTGGCTGAAGCCACGACCCACAAAGACTCTCAAGAATCCACAAGACACTCGAGGTTCCGCAAAGACCCCCGGGTGAATGCGCTATAGAAGAAGGGGACTGTGACGTTTCGGACAAAGCTGTTCGTAAACTTCATGATCGCGCTGCTGCTGTCCGTCGGCCTGGTTACCGCGGGCGTGACGGTGGTGACACGCCATGCTTTCGACGAACTGAATCGCGAGAACACGGACGCGCTGGTAGCGCAATTCCAACGGGAATTCGACCGGCGAGGTCATGATGTTTTGAATCGAGTGCAGGGAATTGCCGATGCGGAGCCGACGGTGCGGATGGCGATAGACCTGAGCCGGCCGAATGCGGATATTTCGGTGTACGTGAACGACGCGCGCGGCGTGGCGCAGTCGCACCAGCTGGACTTCCTCGATTTTGTCGGCACAGACGGTTCGATTATTTCTTCAGCGGAATGGTCGGCGCGGTTTGGTTACAAAATGGAGTGGGTAACGCAGAAGGAAGACTGGGCGACGCGCGGGTCATTCCTGATGAAGCTAGACACGCAGGACGGTCCGGCGCTGGCGCTGATGGCTGTCGCTACGGTGCGAGTGGGAGACAGGGACTTGTTTGTGGTCGGCGGCGAACGGCTGGGCAAAGACTTTTTGGCTTCGCTTGTGCTTCCGTCCAACATGCGAGCGTTGCTTTATCTAAACCTGGATCCCAAGTTCGAGCCGGCGAACCTGATTGACAATGCCGGGCCCGTAAATGAAGCAGAGCGTTTCGCGCCGATTATCGAGCGCGAACGCGGACAGCCGGTTGTGCAAACCGCGAAGATTGATTGGACGATTGATGCGGCAAGCGCAGAGATATTTCATGTAATTCCGCAAGTCGGCCGGCAGAAAGAGTTGCTGGGTGTTTTGTTGATAGGGAATTCGCAGCGGAACGTAGTGACGCTGGAACGGCATATTTTATGGCTGGCAATCGCGGTGGCGGCAATCGGCATCCTTTTCGGATTGCTGCTGAGCTGGTGGGTGGCGGCGCGTGTGACGCGTCCAGTGCAGAAGCTTGCCGCCGGAGCGCGCGAGGTGGCGGAAGGGAATTGGAACACGCGAGTGGTTGTGCGGGGACGAGACGAAGTGGGCCAGCTGGCGCAGTCGTTCAATCAGATGACGCAGCAGTTGGTGGACCAGCGCGAGCGGCTGCTTCAGGCCGAGCGTGTGGCAGCATGGCGCGAAGTGGCGCGGCGACTGGCGCACGAATTGAAGAATCCTCTGTTTCCATTGCAGACGACGGTGGAGAATCTACAGAAGGCAAGCGGCCAGAATCCCGCGCAATTCGAGGAAGTTTTCCGGGAGTCCACCGGCATTCTGCTTTCGGAGATTGAGAATTTGAAAACCATCGTCGGACGGTTCAGCGATTTCGCGAAAATGCCGCAGCCCGAACTCGCGACGGTGGATTTGAACGACGTTGTTCGAAACGTGGAGAAACTCTTCGAGGCGCAATTCAGCGCGGTGGGACGTCCTCCGATCACGCCGGAACTGCACTTAGCGGAGAATCTGCCGAAAATTCAAGCGGACGCGACACTGTTGCGCCGCGCGGTTGAGAATCTCATTTTGAACGCAATGGATGCCATGCCGGCGGGCGGCGTTCTGATGCTGAAGACGTCGGACGGCGATGGCGACGTCCATTTGGAAGTTTCGGACACGGGTACGGGATTAACGCCTGAAGAAACCGAGCGAATTTTTACTCCGTACTACACGACGAAGCAGCATGGCACCGGACTGGGTCTGGCTATCGTGCAAGCGATCGTCGCGGATCACGGCGGCCGCATCTCCGTGGAGAGTGAAACGGGAGTAGGCACTGCGTTCCACGTTGAGCTTCCTACCAGACCACCGCATCATCAAGCAGAACCTGTAGTGATCGAAGAAGAAACGCAAGAGGCGTAAACAGCCGTGCCGGCGAAAGCTCATATCCTGATTATTGATGATGACGCGAACACTCTCGCGTCGCTATCGCGCGCGTTTCGTCTGGCGGGACACGAGGCGAGCGTTTGCGACAACGCGGCGCGCGCAGTGGAACTGGCGAAGGCCGAGCGATTCGATCTGATTCTTTCCGATGTTGTGATGCCGGGGCGAGACGGAATCGCGCTGCTTGAAGATTTGAAGAATGCCGGAGTGGAGTCGACGATTGTGATGATGTCGGGTCAGGCGTCGATTGAAATGGCGGTGAAGGCGACGCGGCTGGGGGCCAGCGATTTTCTGGAGAAGCCGATTTCCACGGAGAAGTTGCTACTGACAGTGGAGAACGCGCTGCACTTGAAGCGCTTGGAGACTGAGAACCGCGATCTAAAGCGGCGGCTGGGGCGGCATCACATCGTATGGGCGAGCGCCGCGATGCGCGAAGTGATGGCGCAAGTAGAGCACGTGGCGGCCAGCGAAACACGGGTATGCATTCGCGGGGAGACAGGAACGGGAAAGGAACTTATCGCGCGCACTTTGCATGAGAAAAGCGCGCGTCGCGGTGGGCCGTTTGTGTCGTTGAATTGCGCGGCGATTCCGGCGGAGTTGGTAGAGACCGAGCTGTTCGGGCATGAGAAAGGTTCTTTTACCGGGGCGGCTGGGCGTCACATTGGCAAGTTCGAGCAGGCGCATCGCGGAACATTGTTTCTTGATGAGATTGGCGATATGCCCATCACGATGCAAGCCAAGCTGTTGCGCGTGCTGGAAGAAGGCGAAATGGAACGGATCGGGGGCGACAAGCCGATCAGCGTGGATGTACGAATCGTTGTGGCGACTCATCGGAATTTGGAAGAACACGTGCGACAAGGAACATTTCGCGAGGATTTGTACCACCGGGTGTATGTGTTTCCGATTGTTGTTCCGCCGCTGCGTGAACGCCGGGAAGATATTCGCGCGCTTGCGGAACATTTTGTGTGCCAGTTGAGCGAGCAGAACAATTGGAAGCCGAAAAAGTTTTCAGCGGACGCGATTGCCGAGCTGGAACGGTATCCTTGGCCGGGAAATGTGCGAGAACTGCGCAACGTGATTGAACGCGTGCTGCTGCTCGCTCCGGGAGACGCGGTGGAGGCGGCTACCGTCACGCGCGCCCTGCCGACGGCCGACCAAGGCATGGGGACAAACTTCGGCGGGGCTGCGGCGTTTATGACCGGCATGCTCAGCCAGCGCGTGGAGAACTTCGAACGCGAGACGCTACTCGCGGAGCTCAAGCGGAATCATAATCACATGACGAACACGGCCAAAGCGCTTGGGCTCGAGAGGAGCCACCTCTACAAGAAATGCCAGCAGCTTGGAATTGACCTTCGCGCTATTCGTTCGGAAACGTAAGCCGATCGATCTACTTCAAGACGGATTAATCCGAGTTCCACTATTCATTCGCCAGACCGTTTCATACCCTCTACTGCGTTCGCGATAAATCGGGATCCCGCGATTAACTTGAAGAAGTCAAAAGAGCCGGCAAGATGCCGGCGCTACGAAAACCGGTGTTTCGCGCGAATTGATGGCGTGCACAGACTGACTGGGCGTAGCTTTAGCGGGCGCAGCATGCTGCGCCCCCAAACGGGATCTTGCTAGGCGAGGCGCGTCTCGTCTCGTTCAATCGCGATTTATTTTGTAGCAGCCGCGGCGGCCATGGGGATTGCCAGCGGAGAGCCGTCTGTCTTGTCGAGCTTTAGGCCGAGCCACTCCGCGACCGTGGGCGCGACGTCTATCAAGCGCCCGTGATCTATCTTTCCGGGGCCGATAGCGGGGCCGTAGATAATCATGGAGGCGCGCATTTCCTTTCGATCGGGAAAGTATCCGTGCGTTCCACCCCCTCTGGATTTGCCTTGGAGATCTCCGGTGTAGCCGAACGCGAACGAAGTGCCGTCGGAAGCTTCCAGCGCAAGAAATGCATTTGGGTCGCCACCCATCGCGACGATCTGATCATGCGAAGCGATGCGCCGGATTCCGCTGCCTTCTGCGCCGACTAACGGGTCGAAAATACTGTGCAGCGCAGCGCGAGTGGCGTCGTCACTCGGATCTTTCACATAGATGTATGCGGAGCCGCCGTCGGTTATCTCGGCGGCTTTCCAATCGGTAATGCGGCCTTTCGTGTCGAGAGTGATCAGGTCTTTTTGTTTAAGCAAGACTCCGGGCCGCATTTCCTGGGAGATCGGAGCGAAGCCGTGGTCGGACAGAATCACGAGGACGGTCGTTTGCCAGGTGCCGGTTTTCTTCGCCGAGGAAATCAGACGGGCGATTTGTGCGTCGGCCGTTTCGGTGGCGGCATTCGCTTCGGGACTGAAGGGTCCTTTTTCGTGTTCCCAATGATCGACCATGGCCAAGTGCAAGAGCAGCAGATTGGGTTTGAGATTCTCGATGGCGTAACAGGCGGCATCGGTCCAAACGGGATCGGTTAAATCGAGCGGGGGAACATCGGTCTTAAAACTTGGAAACTCCGCAGCGATTTTTTCGAAGATGCCGCCGGTAGAAAGCGCGCGGACGAGTTTCATGTCTTCGGGGATGCTCGCGCGCCAATACTCGGGAATGTTGATGTCGGCTTGCGCGCCAGCGGTTACCGGCCAATGAATTAGGGCAGTTTTCAAACCTTCCTGACGGGCGACTTGCCAAAGCGTGGGTACGCGAATGTCTTCGGTGTACCAGCGCCAGCCTCCGGAATTTTGGCCGAGAGGGTCCCACGCGATGTTGGTGTAGATGCCGGTGGTTCCGGGGTTTGCGCCTGTGACCATGGCAGTGTGAGAAGGATAGGTGATGGTGGGCATCACGGATTGCACACCTTGGCTGGACGCGCCGTTGCGTACCATTTCGCGGAGCGTGGGTACCTTGAGACCGTGCGTATCGGGCTCGGTGTAAGTTTCCGGCTTCATGCCGTCGACGGTAACGATCAGAACGTGCTGAATGGGTCTCGCGGAGGAAGATTGCGCTGAAAGGGCTGCAGCGTCGACGCTCGCCTCACTTTTCGCGATTGAGTTTTGCGCGTGGGATGAAATTGCGACAAACAGGAAAAGTGTCGCGCACAGAACTGTCGCCGCTTTACGTCTCATTAGGCTGCCTCCGATGTTGAGCATCCCGTAAACAGTATCCAAGGAGCGGGCTGAAATTCAAGCACAGCAACGTTACGGGAATGTTGCAGGGTCTCGCGGCCGCGGGAATAGGCGCACGAGGAACAGGTGGGTTGGAAGATAGACCACGAACATTAGAAACAGGAGGACTGCGGCGAGGTGAAAAGGGGCGGGCCCCCAAGCGCGATGAAAAAATGGATCGGTGAATACATAATTGATATTCGTTTGGGGCGTGGAGGCCAGGCGCGATAACAGAACGGCCGGAATTGCGATGAGGCATTGTGTAATCCAACCGCGGCGATCATACCCGAGCCGATGCAAAGCCCACAGAAGCAGGACGGGCATGGCTACGTGGAAGAGAGAGAGCAGCCGCACCCACCGCGGGAATGTGGCGTCGAAGAGATATTCGGTGCCGCCGATTAGATGGTGGCCGGTAAGAAGTCTCCAAGCGGCGTCGGAGGCCCAGACGGTGTCGATTAGGAGCGAGGAAACGGCTTGGCTGGAGAGCAGAAGGGAATTATTGGTCCACAGGCTGATGCAGGTGAGAACTACCGCAACATCGCACAGATGCAGGAAATTTGCTGCGCCCCAAGTATACCAGTAAGCCGGAATCCAAATGGCCAGCCAGAGGAGGGCGCACCATCGCAGCCAAGCCGGAAGCGGAGCGCGAGTTGGAGCAGGCAAAGCCATTTTCTATAACTCGGCGGAATGCTAACAGAACGTCTGGGGAAAACACATTACGCGTGCGAACATGCAAAAATAATCGCGATGAATCCTGCGTGGCTGGGAGCTGGCGGACTGTGCGCGGCGGCGGGGACTTTCGCGTGGGCTGCGGTCGCTCCCTCTTCACAAATCTTCGGGCCGACCGTCCGTCGGCTGCACGATCCAACTGCGATTGCGCTTACTTTTGACGATGGGCCGAATCCGGCGATAACGCCAAGGCTTCTGGACTTGCTCGATCGACATCGCGCGAAGGCCAGTTTTTTTCTTATCGGCAGGAGCGTCCGCGCGTTCCCCGAGCTGGCGAAAGAAATCGCGAATCGTGGCCACGCGATCGGCAATCACACCGAAACGCACCCCGCCCTTACATTTCTATCTGCGCGGCGGATTACGCAGGAAATTGACCGCTGCGATGAGGCTGTTTTTGAGGCGAGCGGCAAAAAGTGCGTGTGGATGCGGCCGCCTTACGGTTATCGCAGCCCTTTGCTTGATGGAATTGTCAGGGGCCGACGCGGAGCAGGGGTAGTGATGTGGAGCGCGACGGCTCGGGATTGGAAATTGCAATCGCCACAGCGAGTGATTAAGCACTTGTGCCGCGTGCGTGGTGGCGATATCGTTCTATTGCACGATGGCGATCATCGCGTGGCCGAAGGAGATCGCCAGCATACGCTGGAAGCAATGGAGTACTTGCTACCGCGCTGGAGAGATGCAGGGTTGCGCTGCGTAAGCTTGGACGAGACCTAAGATGTCAGGGCGGGTTGAACGATGGATGAGAAAAGGTATTACGACGAGAAAGAAGAAACGAAGCAGATGACGCTGGTGTGTGTCCATTGCCGCCAGGAAAACGCTTATCCGGTGCGCTATATTGTGCGGACAAAGAAGGCGCAAGTGCCTCCGGGAGGCAACGAAGACGATCGCGCGAAATTTGCGAAGGCCAGGTCTTATATGGTGCGGGTCGACAATATGGTGGCCTGCCGGAATATCCGCTGCCGCAAGAGGTTCGAACTTACCGGGCAAAGTGTTTTTCTGATCTAGCTTGGTATTCAACGAAGCAGGAGTGCGGACGGCGAGGAAATTCGCGAGGATTTAAATCGAGTTTCGATCTTCCCTGGAATGGCCGCGAAGAACCGGCGTGGCTCCGTCCAAGATTTTGCGAATTTTTTCAGCGAGGGCCTTCAGATTAAACGGTTTCTGGAGGAATTCCATGCCTCCTTCGAGCACTCCATGACGAAACACACTGTCGTCCGTGTACCCTGAAATGTAGAGGATCTTCAAATCGCGCCGCGAGGATGCAATTTGGGCTGCGAGTTCGCGGCCGCTGAGGCGCGGCATTACAACGTCGGTAATCAATAGTTGAATGGTCCCCGGATGTGAGGCGGCAATTTCCAGCGCCTCAACTCCGTCTGAAGCTTCGAGCACGGAATACCCGCAATTCGACAGATATTCGTGGACTAGCTCGCGGACGCTTTGCTCGTCTTCCACGAAGAGAATGGTTTCCGTCCCGGACGAGGGAGGAGCGACAATTTTCTTCGCAGCGGGGATTTCAGAGAGTGCGGCAACTCTCGGCAAATAGACCTTGAATGTGGTGCCATGATCGAGCTCGCTGTAGACCCAGATGTACCCACCGCTTTGTTTTACAACGCCATATACCGTGGCGAGCCCCAGACCGGTGCCTTTGCCGGGTTCTTTTGTGGTAAAGAAAGGCTCAAAGATACGGGCCTGGGTTTGAGGGTCCATGCCGCAGCCGGTATCGGTGACGGTCAGCATCACGTAGGGACCGGGTTCGAATTCGACGATGGCGTGTTGAGCGGTGTAATTTCTGTCGAGCTCGATACCGGAAGTTTCAATGGTGAGGCGGCCGCCGCCGGGCATGGCGTCTCGCGCGTTGACGACTAGGTTCAAAACGACTTGCTCGATCTGACTGGGGTCGGCTTTGACATTCCCAAGCTTCGCTCCGGGCAAAAAGGCGAGCTCGATATTCTCGTCGATCACTCGAGAAACCATTTGAATCATTCCGCCGACTACTTCGTTTAGGTCCAGCACGCGAGGCTGAAGGACTTGTTTGCGGCTAAAAGCCAACAATTGGGCGGTCAGTGATGCTGCACGCTCAGCAGCGGTCTGAATTTGCTCAACATTCGAGCGCTGAGGGGAACTCTTCGGCATGCGGTCGATCAACATTTCCGCATGTCCCTTCACGACCATCAACAGATTGTTGAAATCGTGGGCCACGCCTCCGGCAAGTTCTCCTACGGCCTGCATTTTCTGCGCTTGACGCAGCTGATCGGTAAGATGCTTTCGGTCGGTGACGTCGAGTGCGACGCCGATGACACCGATTAATTCTCCTTCGTTACCTCTCAGCGGTTGCACGTAGGATTCTAAGACACGGTTTTTCCACTGCAATTCGTAGGTTACGGACTCGCCGTTCAGGGCTTTCTTGTGCGCGGCTATGGATGGGAATTCAGGGTCGCGAGTTTGGAAGTATTCAAAAAGGGTCTTTCCCGCGAGCTCATTGGAGCGCAATCCAAGTGGTTCGAGACCGGCGCCGACCGCGGAGGTATAGCGCAGTTTCGTATCCGTGGTCCACAGTATGGCCGGCATTTTTTCCATCATCACGCCGAGCCGGGTACGCCCCTGCTGTTCGTCCAATTGAACTTTTTCAAGATCCTCGAGCATGGCGTTGATAGCCGTACCGAGATAAGCGAGTTCATCCTTGCCGCGGACTTCCAGACGAGCGGAGAGGTTTCCGCTGGCTCCAATGTGCGTGATTCCATCGCTCAAATTGGCGACGCGCGAAAGTATTACCCGCTCCAGGAGGTATAGGGTACCGGAGCCGAATAGCAGGCCAGCGGCTATGAGCAATAGCGAGAACTGAAGCAAAGTCGTGCGACCCTGCTCATAAATCGTTCGCAGAAGAATGATGCGAAGCACTATTGCGGGCTGCCCGTAAATATCGTTCAGCTCTTCATGCGCATCGAGGGAATCTTGATCCAACGCGCGGATTTGCACCGAAGGTCGATCAGAAGCGGTGCTGGGCACGGTCCGAAATTTAGTACTGAGATTTCCGTTGTCCAGGCGCTCGACAAAGAGGGGGATGTGGATCATCTCAGAAAGATGTTTAACTTCGGCAGAGTCGAGCTCTCGCCCCATGATCAAAGTGCCGGCGATAGGCCCCTTGGCGTCGCTGGTAACCACCGGCCTGGAATCTACGAGAACGGGGCCGTTCTTGAGCATGAGTATTCCCATGACCCTGCTAGTTATGGTTTTATGGCTGATTAGCAACGAGCCGGATTTCAGATTTTCGTCGAACCCCTCGGGAACCGGGCGTTCGCCGCCGTTAGCGAGATCGAATCCTTTTGAGAGAACTTTGTGACCTGAGTTGTCAGTGATGACGACGAAACTTACCTGGAGTTCCTGAAATGTCGGTGCCGGGAATTCAGATTTGACATATCCCGGATTCCTGCCGAGCACATAGGCGTAAGTCTGATCCCAGGCGGCGTACTCACTTGTAATGCGATCTAGGGTGTTCAGCTCGTTTGTTAGTGCGCTGGCAGCGCGATCGAGGTTCTGACCGGCAAAATCTTCCTCCAAGCGCGCATATCCGCGTAACAAAAGAATGCGGGAAATTAAGAACAGACTGCCAACGGCTGCGAACATGGTAAGGGCAATAATCAGCAGAGTCTTCTGCCGCAGCGATGACGGAAGGTGAAATATTCCTATGCCTTTCGATCCCAAGTCCGGCCTCCCAGTTAGTATATCCGGCGCAGAGATAACACAGGGCTAAGCGTGTCGTAGTCGTACATGTGCCCTGGCCCGAGAACTGGGAGAGAGCTGGAAAAGAAGGGTTCACGGGGGTATGCTGCGGTACATCCCGGGGACGCCGGGGGGCATCATTTGGACATGTGGTATTGGGGGCAGCACATGAGAAACTCGCTCCGTTTGCAATTCGCAAGCGCGGTTGCCTTGGCAATTTTGGGGTTGAGCGGTATCGCGACTGCGCAGCAGGATGGGCCTTTGCCTCCGGCGCCAGCTGCGCAACCGGCAGCGCAGAGTCCTGCTGGACAAAATTCGCCTGGATCATCAACATCTGCGCAACCAGCTACGGCAACTTCCCCGCAGGGATCGAACCCATCCGTAGCGACGTCATCTTCCGGGTCCGATGGTGCAGCGCCGGCAGTGGTTCCAGCCTCGAAAAGTGCGAATGTAAAAATAGAGGTGCCCGGTGGAACACACATCCCCCTGGTTTTGCACAATGCGATTTCGACTCGCAGCGCTCGGCCGGGGGATCCCGTCTATTTTGAGACACTTTTTCCCGTAATGATCGATGGACACGTGGCAATTCCGGCGGGATCTTACGTTAGCGGTGAAGTGACGGAATCGAAGCGTCCGGGGCGTGTTAAGGGGCGCGGCGAGTTGATGATTCGGCTGAAGACGCTGATCCTTCCCAACGCGTACATGGTCAATTTGAATGCGGTGCCTAGTAATGCGGGCTCGGGCGGCAACGAGACGACAAATAATGAGGGCAAGATCATTGGAGATTCCAATAAGGGCGGCGATGTTGGCACAGTTGCGAAAACCACTGCAGCGGGCGCTGGAATTGGAGCCATTGCGGGACGAAGTGCGGCAGGCGCTGGGATCGGCGCAGGAGTGGGAGCGGCCGCAGGACTGATGGCGGTATTGTTGACTCGCGGGCCCGAAGCCGAGCTTCCGCGAGGCTCAACTGTTGAAGCCGTGCTTGACCGTTCAATCTTGCTTGACGCCGACAAAGTCCAATTTACAACTCCGGGGCAAGCTTCGACACTTGCGGGACCGCCGAACCGCGAACCATCGCGTAGCATTCCTTTCTAAATTTTCTCCATTCAAGAAATAGCGGCAGTGTGCTTACGGATATTCGTTTGAGTGGTCCGCTCGGAGAACCGCAGCGGTGAGAAGATTGCCGCAGCATTCATCGTTTTGTTCAGAATCCAATCGCGAACAATTTTGGCGGTAACTGGAGCGAGAAGAATTCCGTTCCTATAATGGCCGGTGGCTATGAACAAGCCTTCTATGTCGGTGGGACCCAGGATGGGAAGGTTATCGGGAGTTGCCGGGCGCAGACCTGCCCAGGTTTCCACTATTTGCGCGTTTGCAAGATTGGGCGCTAGTTCGATCGCGGCATTCAGAATTTTGCGGATGCCGCCCGCGGTGACACGCTTGTCGAAGCCGACTTCTTCAAGTGTGCTGCCGGCAACGATGCGTCCGCCGAGCCGCGGGACAAGATAACCGCGCTCCGTGCGAAGTACACGTTGCAAGCGAACTTCGGGAGAGGTCAACGCGAGCATCTGTCCACGGACCGGTCGAGTAGGCGCGTAGCGTGAGAGCCAACTGTCTTCGACTGAATTTTTGCCGGCAAGAGTGGAAGAATGACATCCCGCGGCTACTATCACGGCCTTTGCTGAAATCTCATCGCCGCCCGCGATCAATCCCGTACAGGCTGCGCCTTGGCGCAGCAAGGAAGTCACATGGCAGCCAGAGCGAATTCCAACTTCGCGACGACGAAGACCAGCCAGCAGCGCAGCTATAAGCAGCCGAGGATCGACTGTGGATTCCTCCGGGAGCCATGCAGCTGCTCCTGCAGCGGGGCCAATCGCGTTTTCCATTTCGCGTGCAGTTTCCAGCGGGACGGATTCAGTTACGATGCCCAATGACCGGAGTTCCGCGAGCATTTTGTCGCGTTCCGCCTCTCCTTGAGAGCCGGGGAAAATTTGAAGCGCGCCTTCAGAAGCAAAGTGCGCGTGGAGGCCGGAAGCTTCTTGGACGGCGGCGATAAAATTCGGATACAGCCGCAAACTTTCTTTCGCTAGGGGGACAATCGGCAGCGCCTCGGGGGAGTCCGGAGCGGGCGAGAGCATTCCCGCGGCTGCCCAACTGGCGCCGCGACCGGGTTCTTCGCGATCCAGGAGAACAACATCAAGTTTTTCGGCTGCCAGCTCAAACGCGATTGAGCTGCCTATAATTCCGCCGCCGATGACTGCTACGTCGAATACTTTCACACATTCATATTAGCAGGTATTTTTTGCGAAGAACTGCGTCGCGATTACAGGAAGGCTCATTGAAGAGCAGCGGACTTCCGGCTAGAGAGAGTCGACCAGTTCGACCGAAAGAAGACGGGCTTTTTGCGCGAGATTTTGCGCGCGCGGCCAGTCACCGGCTTTGCTTGCCTCGTGAGATTGCGACACAAAGCTGCGTATTTTTTCGACCAGGTCGCGTTGCGCGGCGCTGAGGGTCTTGTCGGCAGATAGTTGAAGGTTTTTGTCCGCTTCTTTTATGTCTTCCTCTGTCTTGCGGGAGTACGACACCTGGTCGTTGGGAGACATTTCCGGTGATATCTGCGGCGCAGGCGGGCGGGTCTGCTCTGGTGTCTCGGTTGATTGAGGCTCGGCGGTTTGTTTGTGCGGAGGAGGAGCAGGCTTCGAGTGCGTTGGAGTTACAGACAGAGGAGCGGTCTCTGTGGGAGGCGGAGCCGGCGGAGGCGCTTCTGCGACTTCCGGGGGGGTAGCGGTGGTATCCGGAGCGATGTTAGTAATTGGTCTGGAATCGACAGGCTGCGGCCGAGGAACCGCCGCAACGGACGGAGAGGCTTTGACCGTCTTCTCGCAACCGGTGATTGCGAGGGACAACCCGCAAGCCAAAAGAGCGAGCAGGCTTGTGACTTTCGTGTTGCGGCTGGGCATTTACCTTTTTTCTTCAGCGAAGGGCTGGCTGAAGTCGCGGAGTTTTCCGGCCGAGGCGTCCATGGAGCGAGCCAACGGCAGTTCGACACGGAAGGTAGTTCCGCGCCCGACCTCCGAATCAAATTCTATCCGACCACTGTGCAACTGTACAAATCGAAACGTATTGGCCAGTCCAATCCCGGTACCCCCGGGCCTGGTGGTAAAAAACAGCTGAAATATCTTCTTTTGATCTTCCGGAGAGATGCCTTTGCCGGAATCAGCGACAGAGATGACTGCGGCTTCGCCGCTTCGCCGAAGACCCAGGGTAATTCGGCCTCCAGAGGTGGTGAAATCGCATGCATTCAGCAATAAATTCAGAACGGCCTGATGAATGAGCTGACTATCGACGAGTACGGGCGGAAATTCGGTGGGTAGATCCACTCTCAATTCCACACCGGCTCGTGCGATAGACGGGCGTGCTGCGTCCAGAACTTCGTCCAGCAACAAACGAAGGTCGGTTTCTTCGAGCTTAAGTTCCACCGGCTTGGTGAAATTGAGGAATGTTTTGACGGCGCGATCGAGGCGGTCAATTTCGCTGTCGAGCATCTTGACAGCCTGCTGCGCTTCGGGTTCGACGGGCATGTTGGCCTTGAGAACTTCCAGCCAAAGGCGCATGGAATTAAGCGGATTTTTCACTTCGTGAGCGACGCCGGCGGTAACGCGTCCCAGGGCAGCGAGACGTTCGGAGACGTGAAGCTGATTCCCGATGCGCTCGATTGATTCAACGTCACGCAGGGTAACGAGCGTGCCCATGCGCACTCCATGCTCGCGAATAACCTGAGCGCTGAGGCCCATTCGCTGTGAGCCATTCGGGCCCTCCAGCGTTACTTCCATATTATCGACCGGAATGATGTCGTCTCCTTCTACGCCCAAGACGCCGCGAATCGGATGGCCGACAGGAAAAATCTCGCTGATGCGGCATCCCCGAAGTTCGTCAGGACGGCCACCGAGGAAATTTTCAACAGATGGGCTAACGAGGACAGCGCGGCCGTTGGCATTGAAGAGGAGCAATCCGTCCTCCAGGCCGCTCATAACTTGGTCAAGGTTCTCGCGCAGGGTACTGAAGATTTCTCGGACGTCGCGCAGTTGTTTTCCGATGCCGACGATTTTCGTGCTCACAATGCCAAGTTCATCCCCGCGTTGAACGGGTTCCATATCGAATTCACCCGCGGAGATACGGTCCAACTGAGCTGAAATGCGGTCGATCGGCGAAAGGACGATGCGGCTAGCTACGAAAGCGAGCATCGTTGAGATTAAGACCGCGCCCAAGGCGTACCAACCTGCGGACCACAGCAACGACGAGATGTCGTTGCGAATCAGCGCCGAGGAAAGTCCGACGCGAACGTCACCAAAATGTTCGGGGCCCAAGTTGAAGGGAAGCGTATCCTCGAACACCTGAGGAGGACCGTAGAGCGTACGAAGCTGCTGGAAAAACCCGCCACGCACAAGCGAGGAGACTCCCGGCCGTACCGGAACTTTCTGTCCTCGCAGCGAAGAGTCGCTTGAAACTAGAACGACGCCGTCGCGATCACTAATCGTAATCTCGTAAATCAGCGGCGAATAGCCAATCGCAGATTCGATCAACGAATTCAGCGAACTGCTGCCGTCGAACGAGCGCCGAGCATATTCGCGGAGGTCGGCGGCGCTTGGCGAGCTTGGGGAGTCGCCGCGCTCGGCGGCGTCAGCGAGGGCATTCTTGCAAGACTGGAAAACTTGCTGCGCGATAAAACGAGCGCGATCATCCGCCTGGCGAAGGGTTTGTCGCGTGAGCCGGGCTATATAGAGTGCCGAAACGGCAGTAACGACCGCCAGCACAAGAAACGAGACTGCGAGGGTGAATTTAGTTTTCAGGCTGAGACGCATTGATCCGCCCCGCCTCGTACTCTTTTAATTTGTTATGGAGTGTCTTCAGGCTGATTCCGAGCAACTCAGCGGCACGAGTCTTGTTCTGGCTGGTGGCCGCCAGAGTCTGCAAGATCAATTCGCGCTCGGCGGCGTCGACTGTCGTTCCGACTGGAAAGCGGATCCCGGCGAGCCCGGAGTTGGTGGTTGCCGGGGTACGGCCGAAGTCCGGCGCGAGATGCTGCCGTGCCACGGTTCCGCGGTCAGAGGCGATAGCGGCCCGCTCGAGCGCGTTACGCAATTCGCGAACGTTTCCCGGCCAGGGATAAGATTTGAAGAGGTCCATGACGTCTGCGCCCACGCCGGTAACTTTCTTATGATGCTTCGCAGATATGTCGGACAACAAATGCTCGACGAGAAGCGGAAGATCTTCCTTGTGCTCGCGCATGGGCGGCAGATGAATGTGAAAAACGTTCAAGCGGAAGTAGAGGTCTTGGCGCAAATGGCCATCGGCGACAGCTAGTTCCGGGTTCTTATTTGTAGCCGCCAGCACTCGAACGTCGACCGGAGTTTCCACTTTGCTGCCGAGCCGGCGAACCTTGCGGTCTTCGAGAACTCGCAGCAGCTTAGCCTGAGTTTGGGCGGGCATTTCGCCGATCTCGTCAAGCAGGAGAGTGCCGCCATCGGCGAGCTCGAAACATCCGATGCGACGCTCGGCGGCGCCGGTGAAAGCGCCTTTCTCATGGCCGAAGATTTCGCTTTCCATAAGTGATTCGGGGATGGCCGAGCAGTTGATGGCTACGAAAGGACGTTCTGCGCGTGGAGAGAGCATGTGAATGGAGCGGGCCACCATCTCTTTTCCTGAGCCGGTTTCGCCGGTAATAAGAACGGAGGCAGTGGAAGGCGCGGCCATTTCCACTTGGCGCATAACATCCTGCATCGCCGGCGAAGTCCCGACGAGGACACCGAGTTTGCCGGCGCTTCGCAGATCGCGAGTCAAGGCGGCTACGGCTTGCTGATCGCGAACGCGTCCAAACGCGCGATCGAGGAGGGCACGCAAGACGGGGGGCTTAAGAGGTTTTTCGATGTACCAATAAGCGCCGGCTTCTATGGCCTGCACGACGCGTTCGTCGCTGCCGCGTCCGGTTATGATGATCACGGGAATTCGCTGAATTTCTTCGCCGAGATGAGCGAGTAAATCCAAGCCATTCATTCCGGGAAGCTCGACGTCGGCAAGTATCACACTCGGCTGAAAATCTTGAAATTTGGCAAGCGCTTCTTCGCCGCTGGCGACGCCCAGTACCTCGAAGTTCCACTTGTGGAGGAGGGCTTCGTAGCCCTTGCGGGCGTTGTCTTCGTCCTCAACGATCAATATGCGTTGCTGCGATGGCTTCTCTGGTGGCATTAACAACTGAATCTACCAGCAGTTCCCTGTAAATCCAAGGGAACACACCACGCGCGGGAGATTTGAGTGGCGTGGCTAAAATCAATGTGGGGTTAGGTGTGGCCAACGCGGAGGGGACGTTCGAGTATCAGCTCGAGCTTCATATTTTCGGCAAGAGTGAGCTCCTGGCCGATCCCGGAGGTGACCATAAACGCAGTAGCGGCACCGATGGCCGCGCCGATTGCGGCATCTTTATCATTGTGAGCAGCCATACCGACAGCACCACCGGCAAGTGCGCCCGCAGCAGCGGCTTCTGCCTCGGTTTGATGATTGCTTGCAGTAGCTTCGATTTCACCTTCATGTTGGTAAAGCACTCGGATGGAATGAATGCCTGGAGTGTCGATCAGCTCAGCGACGAGAGGAACCCAGCCGTCACGAGTGCGGATATCGTCAAAAGCGAGCCACAGCTTGGCGCGACCTGTCTTGCCGGCAGCGAGAACCTTGTCGATATGGCCGCGAACTTCAGCGCCCACGGGCAAAGTTGTTCCGTCCGCGGTGACGATTTCATTCAGAGTTCGAGCCGTAAAATGTTTGCCGGCCTTGTCATCTTTGGTGCTGAGCTTTTCCTGAAGCGAGACCAGGAAGCGAGTCCCTGCGTGAACTTCATAGGGCGCGGGGCTCTGTGAGCCTGAATCTTGCGCTTGAACTCGCGATGGTAATACTGAGAAAGTCAAAAAAAACGCTGCCAACATAAGCACTGTTCCGCGAGCCATCAATGCCTCCGTATCTCGATTTATTAAACGCTTTCGCAGAGAGAAAGCGCAAAGTGCCTGCACTGCTCCATCAGATGACGTTTGAGCAGCTTGAGTGGCCTAGACCCACAACAAACAAAACCCGTCTTGGGCGAATAAGTTGCAAAAAAAAGTACTGGAACTGGCAGGCGTGAATTATACTCGTGCCGCTTCGGCGACTTGCCGAAGGGCAAGTAGCTGCCAGTCTTGTTAGGTCCCGGCGTCGAGTCTAGGGGTGCATAACGCTCCCGAATTGTGCCGTCATCGTAAGATTGCCGCTTCAACGCCCGTCACAAAGTCGATGCAAGCGATTTGAGGAGGGGGAATGAGATTCGGAGTCCGTGGAGTAGTACTATTCTTTATCGTCCTCTTTTTCGTTACCACGCCGACCTTTGCAGACGACGACAAGCCGAAGGACAAGAATCCCGCCACAGCGGCCGCACCTGCCAGCGATCCAAACGCGAAGAAGGACGTTCCTCCGCCTGACGCAACAGCCGCGGCGGATCCCGGAGCGGCCTCCGCGATGGCTGCGCCGCCGACTGCTGCGTCCAACGCTTCCGACGATGAAGGAACGACCCAGCAGCGCACATGGACACCGATGCCCGCTTTGGATGGAACACCGGGATTGTTTACTCTCGGGACCGGCGACACGCTTCCGAAGCATGGATTCGACATCGTCGCGGGAGTTAATAAATTCTCGCGGATGCCGGGAGACATCACGGTGCTTCAGGTGGTCCCGTCATTTGGGGTTGGAATTACAAATTGGTTCACGGCGTTTCTTTCGATCAATGCAGATGAGCACATTCACGTGGGCCAGCCGAGTTTGTTGAGCTTGAACTCGACAAACGGCCTGCAATATCTGAATACAATTTATAGTCCTTTTCTCCCGTGCAACATACCGGCGGCGTGTCCGCCTGCTTATGTGGAGGATTTTCCGTTTGCAGCGCACAGCAACGGCGGCTTCGGGGAACTGGATTTGGGATTCAAGATTGGGTTGTTGTCCGAACGGCGAGGAAAACCATTCAGCCTCTCGATTCGCAACGACTTTTATATTCCAACGGAGACAGGGTTTTCGACACTGCTTTCGAACGGAGTGCAAACCGGGAAGTTCAACTACGGCATCGGTCTGGAAGCGAGCAAGACCCTGTTCCATCACAGCATTTTGGCGACGATCAACTGGGGGTACCGCTTCGAGCGTCAATCGACATTCACCGTCGATTTTTCCGGCGTAGATACGCGGGGGATTTTGAAGACTGCCGACCAGATGCCCATCGGAGTGGGCCTGGAGATATTTCCCGGCAAGCGTTTCCAGATCATATCGGAATATGATGGCCTGATTTATGTGGGGAAGCCGATACAGAATACGACCTTCGGCGCACGCGATCCTGTGGACAGCTTGATGGGGTTCCGATTGTACGCGCTGAAGAACCTGGCGCTGGATGTAGCCTATCGTTACAACTTGAATTTAACAAACCATCAGGATCGTAATGGTTTTGTCATCAAGGTGGCGTTTGCGCGCTGGCCGGAAAAGCCGCTGCCGCCGGACAGTGTTACGGCTGCGTGTTCCGCGGATAAAGCGACGGTAATGGAAGGCTCGAACGATTACGTCACAGCCACAGTTGCGGCGAGCGATACCAACGGACGTCCGCTAAATTATTCCTGGACTGCATCAGGCGGGAAAATCGTCGGCATAGGGCCGTATGTCCGATGGGATTCGACTGGAGTGGCTGGAGGCAGTTACGTCTTAACCGCGCGTGTGGATAATGGCGCGGGAAAAGTCGCGAGCTGTTCGAGTTCGGTCGCAGTGCAGCCGAAACCGGTCGCAGCGCCCACGATGAGTTGTACTGCGAATCCTGCGACAGCGATCGCGGGCGAACGCCCGACAATTACAGCGACAGTGAACGATCCTTCGGGGACGCCGATCACCTACACATGGCAGGCAAACGCCGGGCAGATTGTTGGAAACGGCGCGAGTGTGCAGTTTGATACCTCGGGTCTGGCGGCAGGAACTTATACGATCACAGGCCGCGCGGAAAACGGCGTTCACAGCGCGTGCGATTGTTCTACGACTGTCACGGTACAGGCGCCCGCGCCTGCTCCGGAAGCAAGCAAAATCAGCGAGTGCTCTTTTGCACTGAACAGCGCTCGCGCGGATAACGTGTGCAAGCGAACGTTAGATGATGTTGCGGTTCGTTTGCAAAACGATTCGAAGGCGAAGATCGTTGTGGTGGGTTACGCAGAACCGAAGGAACGAGGTTCGCAGAAACTCGCGACAGAGCGGGCCGAGAGCGCCAAAAAGTATCTGAACGAGAAAAAGAGCGTGGATACTTCGCGGGTTGAACTGCGTACGAACGGTGAGGCTGGAAAAGAAGGGCGGCGGGTTGAAATCATCCTGGTGCCGGACGGGACGACTTACTAGAGACTGAGAGGGCCGACAGCGTTCGGTCCCTAAATTGCACCATACATCCTCGTTTGCCGAAGCGGATTGTGCCTGGCACACAAGCGTCGGCATCTAAATGACATGAGTCTCCGATTTTATCGATGGCTAGTAGTAATGGCCGTTTTCCTCAGTTTGTTTTCCCTTTCTGGAAGAGCGTTTGCACAGACTTGGACACCGATCGGGCCACTGGGTGGAGACGTGCGCTCGCTTGCGGCTGATCCATCCCGAGCCGGAGTGCTCTATCTTGGAACTGCAGACGGGTACATTTTTGGATCGCAGGATGCGGGTGAACACTGGCAATCGCTAGGACTGGTAGGGCCAACCAAAGGCGTTATCACGGCAATCATCGTGGATTCCGCCGATTCCGGAATGCTTTTTGCTTCCATGTGGACGCAAGAAGCTAGCGGGGAAGGTGGCGGAGTTTTTGTGAGTGCTGACCGCGGAAGGACGTGGAAGGAAACGAGCCTCGCGGGTCACGCAATTCGCGCGCTGGTGGAATCGGTATCAGACCCCGACGTGCTGGTCGCCGGGGCGCTTGATGGCGTTTTTCGCTCGAACAATCTCGGAAAAGATTGGGAACGGATCACACCTTTGGGGGATTCGGAGCTGCGCAACTTTGACTCTCTCGAAATCGATCGACGGAATCCCGAGATTATTTATGCCGGAACATTTCACCTTCCCTGGAAAACAGTGGACGGCGGGAAAAACTGGATGCCGATCCATAGAGGGATGATTGACGATTCGGACGTTTTGAGCTTGACGCTGGACGCGTCGAATTCTCGGCGAGTATTTGCCAGCGCGTGCTCTGGAATTTATCTTAGCGAAGACTCCGGTTCGCACTGGAAGAAGATCGAAGGCATTCCTTTTTCGTCGCGCCGCACGCCGGTTATTAGACAGGATCCGTCGCATTCGGCGGTGCTGTTTGCCGGAACTACCGAAGGGCTTTGGAAGACGATCGACGGAGGCGCCCGGTGGCGGCGTATCTCTCCGGGAGATTGGGTCATCAACGCGCTTTTGATTGAGCCAAACGTACCGTCTGAGCAAGCCCACAGCGATGCCGCGTCTTCGATGACCGGAGATGCCGAAGACGAAACTCGCGTGTTGGTCGGAACTGAGCAGCGCGGAGTTCTTGCGAGCGATGACGGCGGAAATCATTTTCGGGAACTGAACGAGGGTTTTCACCACAGACGAATTGTTTCGTTGGCCATTGACGGCGAACAGTCTGGACGCGTTGCAGCCGTTCTCGCGAACTCGCCAGATTCGCCGGTCGAATCCGAAGATGGCGGCCGCACTTGGACCACGATCAGTGATGGTTTGGGCGGGGCTGTAGTGGCACGAATCTTTTCTTCGCCGCGAGGTTGGTTAGCGGCACCGGCGTCGGGTGGTCTGGATAGGTTTGACTTCCGCACTCGAAAGTGGACCCGAATTGGAACTCTCGCAGAAAAGTCCGAACGTTTAGCTGCCAACACCGAGCGACCGGTATCTTCCACTCGACGATTTGATGCCGTAGTGAATGACTTAGTGTGCGGCGACTCCGAATGCTTGGCAGCGACTCAAGAGGGATTATTTTTGACGTCCGATGGGGGCGATACGTGGGCCGCGCTTCCTTTCTCGTCAGCTAATTTGCCGGTGAATTCAGTTCGGATATCGAGGGACTCGCAGAGACTGCGAATCGTTTCTTCGAACGCGATGGTTTTTTCGGAGGATGCGGGTCGCACTTGGAAATGGCACGATCTTCCGCTCGATTCGGGCGGCGTGATGCGCCTTGAATGGACGACCGAAGGCACGCTTTTGGCAGCCGCAAAAAACGGACTGTACATTTCCCGGGACGATGGGAGCAGATGGGAAAAGCTCCAGTATGGATTGCCCGCGTCAGCACCCGATGGTCTGCTGATTCGTCCAGGTGTCTGGCTAGTTTCGGTTCGGGATCGAGGGCTGTTCATTTCTCGAAACGACGGCGCGAGCTGGTCGCGCGTGAAGGAATTAGACGGTTGGAGCGCCGACGATCAATTCACGATGCTGGCAAACGGGATAGATGGGGAAATCGTATATGCCGGCTCGGCGAATGATGGCCTGTATATTTTGAATTTGCTTGGACAATCTGTGCCCGGAAGAATCGAGTCAACGTCTTCCGGAAAATAAGTTCTGAAACGAAGCCGACTGAAACCATAGTGGGATATTCGGGCTCTGTTGCTTCCCGATCTTGCATGTGCGCTATTTCACGTCGGTGCGAGCACTTGCCGAGAATCCGTAGTATTACGACTTGTTAATCGTTCCAAATCGACACTAGACTCCGCTTCGCAACCACTCCTTGCAGAATCTAAAGCCTTTGATTTCAGGAGATCGACCACTGTTCCCAAGTGGTATTAGTTTTGCATTGGTAACAGTGCACTTACCGACGCATGGAGAGGAACTAAACTAATGGCGAGTGGAACTGACGCGAGCTTTGCATCTGAGCGAGCTGTGCCGGTTACGGTCCTGATTGTGGATGATGAGGATACGACCAGAAACCTTTGCCGGGATGTGGTGAGCGAATCCGGTTTACGAACGAAATTGGCCGCGACTACCGAGCAAGCGCTGGACATTCTGGACCAGTCAGCGGTGGATATTGTGATCACTGATCTGCGCGTGCCGCAACTTGGCGGAATTGAACTACTCAAGCGCGTGAAGGAAACCTATCCGGAAGCGGCCGTAATGGTGTTGACCCAGTACGGAACGATTGAGAGCGCCGTAGAGGCTACGCGCATGGGCGCTGCGGACTATGTAACGAAGCCATTTCATATTCCTGAATTGCGCAGCAAGCTCGACAGAGTGGTGCGCTTGCTGGAAGTGAACCAGGAAAATCGCATACTGCGTGAACAGCTTCGGACCCGGCCGGGCTTTGCGGGATTGATCGGCGTTTCTCCGAAGATGCAGCGCGTGTATCGGCTGATCGAAAAGGTGAGCCAGCATACTTATCCGGTGCTTATTTTAGGTGAGAGCGGAACCGGGAAAGAACTGGTTGCGCGCTCGATTCATTTTTCGGGCGTGCGGAAAGCAAAGCCATTCGTCCCGGTTGATTGTTCTGCACTGGTGCCAACGCTGATCGAAGCGGAACTGTTTGGGTACGTAAAAGGAGCGTTTACCGGTGCAAATCAGACCAAGCCGGGGTTAATGGAAGTGGCGGACAACGGCACACTGTTTCTCGATGAGATCGGGGACCTGCCTGTGGACTTGCAGGCAAAACTGCTGCGTGCTCTACAGGAGAAGGAAATCAGGCCGGTAGGTTCGACCGCCCGGCTGCCTCTTTCGGTGCGAATCATTGCCGCTACAAATCGAGATCTCGAGACGGCTGTTCGGCAGGGCGGGTTCCGGCAGGATCTTTATTTTCGGTTGAATGTAGTTCAAATCAAGTTGCCGCCTCTGCGCGAACGAAAGAGTGACATTCCTATACTCGTGAATTCGTTTCTTGAGAAATACTCCGAGGCTCACGGCAAGACTCGCACAATTTCGGAGGACGCCATAGCGCGTTTAATGGGTTATGACTGGCCCGGCAACGTGCGAGAACTTGAAAATGCTATCGAGCGGGCCATGGCTCTGGGTTCCGGGCCGATTTTGCATGTAGGCGATCTTCCATCTAATCTTCAACAAGCCACGGGTGAACGGTTACCGCAGAATGATGAACTGCTACCGCTCGAGGAACTTGAACGGCGGGCGATTCTTCGCGCCTTACGCGAATCCAGCGGAGACAAGCTAGCGGCTGCCAGAATTTTGGGCATAGGTAAGACGACTCTCTATAGAAAGTTGAAGCAGTACGAGGTTCAATCGCAAACGACTTCGTAAAAACCCTTCCAGCAAACTGGTGCGCTTTGTCCCGCGCGTAGAACGAGGCGAAATTCCTGCAGAGGGAGAGACTGTTTCGAAGCGGGAATAGTGTACCCGATCAATTGCCCTCAATTCTTCCAACGTATTGATAACTAATGACATAGAAATTGCCTGACATGGTCAAGTTTATGCATTGGATTGTGCATGGCAATCGACTCGGCCAAGAGCAGGAAATTAGTCTGGAGATTGATTCGCCGCGCTTTGGATTACGGCGTGGCTGTCGGCGCAGCGCTTCTCTGCGGTTATTGGATTATCGAGGTGCGCTGGTGAAGGCACGATGAATACCGCAGGGGGAATGGGAGGAAATGGGCGCAACGACTCGCATACTTCTGCAAACTCGGAACGCGTGCGGGCGAATGCGCTTCCACTATTTGCGGACGTTGGATTCAACACGGTGTTTGACACGAGCGGAGAGGCCTTAATCGTCGCAGATCGGAAGGGATTGATTCAGCGGGCAAATCTGAGAGCGCGGGAACTTCTGCATCTAAAAGACTCGTTTATATCACGCGCCGGGTTGCTGGATTTCTTTGTGACTCCGTCCACTGCGGATTTCAGCGAGTTTACGGCGCAGGCCGGCACGGCCAGCGCCACGCGCGACGCAATGCTGACGACCGGATTTCCGATAAGGATCACACTACGAGCGGCGTTGCCGGACTCTCAAAGTGTCTTGCTCTGTCTAGAGGACGGATCGTTGGTGCAACGTGCCGAAAGAAAAGCACGTCAGACGGAAGCTGAGATTCTGAGTGTTCTTGACGCAGTAGAGGTTGCGATAGTGCTCTTCGATCCGTCGGGGCGCTTGCGTTTTTCGAATGCGCGATTCGCGCAGTATTTTTCGCTGGATATCCTACAGCTCCGAAAATTGGACGGGTTCGAAGAGTTGGAAGGGCTGGTTGGCAAGCGATTCCGCGATCCCGAAGTATTTTCCGCGCCGTGGAAGTCGTTCGCCGACGGAGAAGGTCTGCCCCAGCATGACGAACTCGAAATGACGCGACCATCAAGACGCGTTCTCGAACGATTTTCGCGTCCGGTGCTGGACGGCGAGGGCCGGCGAATAGGCTGGCTGGAACTTTACAACGACGTTACCGGAGAGAGAGAGATCCGGTCCAAGCTGCTGCAGACAGAAAAAATGGCGGCGTTGGGCCAACTGGTGTCCGGGATTGCTCACGAGCTGAACAATCCACTGACCACGATCATGGGATACGGACAGTTGTTGCTGGGGCACGGCCTTACTCCGCCGCAGCTTTCGGAAGCCAGAAAGGTGTTTCAGGAGGCCGAGCGCGCGCGAAGGATTGTGAAAAATTTGTTGTATTTCGCGCGGGAAAACAGGCCTGAACGGATTCGCGTGAATCTGAACGAAATTGTCGAACGGACTTTGGCGTTGCGGAGTTATGAACTCCGCGTCGAGAATATTATTGTGGAATGCGATCTCGCTCCGAACCTTCCGGAGACGATGGCAGATCCGCACCAACTTCAGCAGGTTGTGTTAAACCTGCTCGCGAATGCAGAACAAGCCTTATTGGAAGACCGAGGCCAGGGTCATGTGTGGATACGCACGCGTCGCATAGGAGGCAACCGCATTTCGCTGGAAGTGTCCGACGATGGTCCGGGCATTCCTGCCGAAATTGAATCGCGGATTTTCGATCCCTTTTTTACAACGAAACCGTCCGATGTCGGCACCGGGCTGGGGCTTTCGATCGTTTACGGAATCGTGCATCAGCATGACGGCGAAGTTACGTTTGAAAATCAGCCCGGAGCCGGCGCGCGATTTGTTGTGGAGTTACCTCTGATCGCTGTGCAGCCCGGGGGCGCGGAGAGCAAACTGTCTCTGAGGGCCGGACGTGAGGCGAGTATAACGAGAGGACGGATTCTTGTGGTTGAAGATGAGCCCACAGTCGCACAGCTGATCGTGGATGTTCTACGCGAAGAAGGCCACCAAGTCGAAGCTGTTCTCGATAGTCAGGAGGGTCTGACACTGCTCTCGCGCGGCACGTACGACTTGGTTCTCTGCGATCTTCGAATGCCGCGTCTGGACGGTCCTGCGTTTTACGACACTTTGGTTCGAGCGGGGAGCGCAGAGCACCAGCGGATAATTTTCGTCACGGGCGACACTTTAGCGCCGCGAACTTTGGAATTTCTTGAAGCGAACAAGCTTCCGTACCTCTCGAAGCCGTTTTTGGTTGAGGAACTGAAACTCGCGGTTAATTGCAGATTGCAGAGAACTCGGCAGATGGAGAAGGCGTCAGATCCCGTTTCTTAGCGAAAAACAGCGCCAAATCGGGAGGTAACAAGGAATTATGAACTCGGAGAAGCGTGGCAATGAATTGTGAAAGACCGGACGTTCTGCTCGGCATTGCTGACGGTAATCTTGCGCGGCGTTTTCTGGTTCTAGCCGAGCGCACGGTCAAACCAGGTTCGGTTTTTGTCGTCCCGACATTGGCGGAACTGTACGAGCAGACGAAAGTCATGGCTCCACGCGTAATTGTCATGGCCGACGACCTGTTGGAGGACCTGCCCCCCGCGGAAATACTTCGCCAGCTAATCGACGTAGCCCCTGTGATCCTTCTAGCACCGCAGGAACGACAGACAGAAATCTCGAAGCTGGTTGCGGGAGGAGATGTGGAATTCGTTGCACAAGTGGGCGACTTCCTGCCGCTGGCTGCGAGTCTCCTGGAGCGCAGATCACGTTGGGCCGAACGCTCAGAAATGCCCGGCAAACAATTATGGGGAGAACGGTCGCTGGAGGTTGCAGAGATCTTTCGTCACGAAATCAACAATCCATTGACCGGAATACTCGGCAATGCCGAGTTGGTTCTGGCCCATGGTGAGCATATGTCGGTTACCGACGCGCAGCGGCTTCGGACCATCGTCGACCTTGCAGTGCGCCTGCGGGAAACAATTCGGCGCCTGACGTGTGCGGTGCAAACGCAGCCACATCCTTTGCGGTCCATTTAGCGAACAGCCACCCTTGAGATTTAGAAGGCATCTTGGCTCCTCAGCGGGTTTTGACACAACTCGCGTCCGCTATTTACTTCGGCCTCGACTTTACCTACCATGTGCCATGCCTGCCAGTTGCGCCTGGGCGCGAATCGGTCCAAGTTCAGCTGTGCAAACCCAAACCTATGCCACGTGTACCCCGAATTGTAGTAATCGAACCTAACGGAGCCCATCGTGAGGTGCCTGTTGGCACCACGCCGTTTCGAATCGGCCGTCAGGCAGGGAACGAACTGACCTTACGCGATAGCCGCATCAGCCGTCAGCAAGCGCAAATCATTTCCGTCAACGGCACGATGGTGTTGGAAGACATGGGCAGCCGCCACGGAACTTTCGTCAACGGAGAAAAAGTTCTTCGGCACGAGCTACAGCCCAAGGATTCCATAGATTTTGGGATGCCCGATTCTTACAAGCTGACGTTCCTGGGGCAAGGAGCGACGATCGAGGAGTTGGTGGAGCGCGTGGAGGCTCCAGCGCCAACGCACGCCGGGTCGCGGGAACTCTACCATCTGGGCGTTTTGCTTGAAGTGGCGCGAACGCTGGGAACCGGACTTTCGCTCGAGGACGTGTTGACGGCCGTTGTGGATGCGGCGATTCAGGTGACGCGCACAGAACGCGGAGTGCTGCTGCTGGCGAATGAGAACGGCGAATTGAATATGATTGTGGCCCGCGACGCGCAGCGCGGCACTCTGCGGCCCGACCAGTTACAGGTATCGCAGAGCGTGGTGAAGAGCGTGGCGAAAACTCGCCGCGAGCTGATTGTGAGCGATACGGGCGAAGACGGCGGAATGAGCCAGCAGGAAAGTGTCGCACGGCTCGAGTTACATACTGTGGTTGCTATCCCGATCGACAAGCTGCCGATGATTGAGACTTTGGATGCAACAATTTCCACCCGGCAAGGCGAGTTGCTCGGTGTTCTGTACCTGGACAGCCACGTTCCGTCCAGCGCGTTCACCGATCTCGATCGAGAAGTTTTGCGGAGTCTGGCGCGGGAAGCGGCAACAGTTGTAGAGAACGCGCGGCTGTTTGCCTCGTCGCGCGCCAAACAGCGCCTGGACCACGAGATCGAAATCGCCAGTCAGATTCAGAAAACGCTGCTTCCGAAAGCGCTGCCCAATACGGCGGAACTATCGGTGGCGGGCTCGACGCTTTCCTGTCACTCCGTCGGCGGAGACTGTTTTGACGTGATTGGCCTTGGCGGCGGACGTTTTGGGTTCTTCGTCGGAGATGTTTCAGGGAAGGGAATTTCCGCAGCTCTGCTTGCTACTTTGCTGCAGGGAGTTTTCTTTACCACTGCGGCGATGGACATCGCGCTCCCCAGCGTATTTTCGCGGGTAAATCAGTATTTGTGCGAGCGCAGCGGCGACGACCGTTACGCGACAGTTTTCTACGGCGTTCTGGACAAAATGGGCCGGTTCGAATATGTGAATGCCGGTCACGTCCCGCCATTACTACTGCGTAAAGCGGGAGGGTTGGAAGGATTGGGTTCAGCCAACTTTCCGGTTGGGATGTTCGCAGAGGCGGAGTATCAAAGCACCCGCGTGCAAGTGGAAGCCGGCGATTTTCTGGTGATTTACACGGACGGCGTTTCCGAAGCGTCCAACAACAGCAACGAGCTGTTCGAAGAGGCGCGGCTGCGACGCATTATGGAGGATTTTAAGGGCACCACGGTGGAACAATTGGGTGACACGATCCGGGAAGGCATGAGAGCCTTTACGGAAGGTGCACCGCAGTCCGACGACGTCACCATCCTCGTGATTCAATATAAGGGAAATGCAGGATGAAGCGGAAGACAACAGCGCGAATAGCTCCAGTGACAGCGCTGCAGACGCTCGAACAGGTTGTGTCGGTGCTGAATCCGGAAATCGAGCCGGGAGAGCTTGCTTCGCAGATGGTGCGTGTTTTGGCTGCGCCTGGCCGGCTCGAAGGCGCGCGTTTGTGGCGCGTCGTGAATGGCATTCCCGCGATCTGGCAGGAGAGCGGCGAGCTTCCCGCGGCGGACTTAGTCTCCATTGAAAATATTCTGAGAGGCAAACCTTCCGGCAAGAACGGGAAGAGCCGCAGTTGGCTTCTTGGGCGCCCTACAGATCCGGTCGGGGTTCTCGAGACTTCGTTGAAAGGGACGCTCGACGAAAAGACGCGGATCTGGCTGGATTTGTTCAGGCGATACGCGGAAGTTGCGTTGGAAAGCAGCGAACGCCGCAACGCTGTTATCGAGCTTTCCACGATCGTTGAGGCCACCAAGCGCCTGAATTCCACGCTCGATCTTGCCGAATTGCTGAACATTATTCTGCAACTCACGACTCGACAGACCGGAGCAGAGCGCGGGACGGTTTTCCTAATCGATCACGAGCGCCATGAAATCTGGTCGCTGGTGGGAATGGGTCTCGATCAACACGAAATCAGGCTTCCGATTAGCCGAGGAATTGCTGGTTGTGTGGCGGCAACCGGCGACACCATCAATTTGGCTGACGCGTACGCCGATCCGCGATTCGAATCTGAGGTCGATCTGCGTCTTGGTTTCCGCACGCGCTCGCTTCTTTGTCTTCCTATTCGAAATAAGGACGGCGAAACCATCGGAGTTTTGCAGCTGTTGAACAAGAAAGCCGGCCCATTCACGCGCGCGGACGAAGGCATGCTCCGAGCGATTTCGGATCACGTGGCGCTGGCGCTCGAAAACGCTCAGCTTCACCGCGAAATGATCCACAAGCAAAGGATGGAACGCGACCTCGCGCTGGCGCGAAGCATTCAGGTGGGTCTGTTGCCCGAACATCCTCCGCAGCTCGATGGATTTGATATAGCCGTCTCGCACAAGCCGTCGTTGGAAGCAGGAGGCGACTATTACGATTTTATTCCTCTAGCTCCGGACACGATTCTGGCGGTTGTCGCTGATGTGGAAGGCAAGGGCGTCGGTTCGGCAATGGTGATGGCAAACCTTCAGGCTACGCTCCACGCGCTGCTGGCGCATCTTCATTCGCTCGAGCGGCTGGTTGAGTCGCTGAACGATATGATCCTGGCGGACACGCGCGGGCAAAAATTCATGACGATGTTTGTTGGGTTGCTCGATCAGCCGCATCGTACGCTGCATTATGTAAACGCGGGGCATGTTCCGCCGGCGGTGGTTCGAGCGGACGGGTCGGTCGAATATCTGCGCGAAGGCGGAATGGTGGTCGGACTATTCCCGAGCGTGCATTACGATCGCGGACATGTTCGGCTCAACCCAGGCGACATCGTTGTGGCCTGCACCGACGGGATTACCGAAGCCATGGATACTGAGTCCGAGGAGTTCGGCCAGCCCAGGCTTGTGGAACTGGTCGTGAGCGAACGAGCGAAGCCGGCTCAGGAAATTGTCGATATCGTGCTCAAGGAAGTGGACCTTTTTTCTCGTGGCGGCACACACGAAGACGATCGAGTGATCATGATCCTCAAAGTCGTTTAGCCGTTTCCTTCCTCGCTCCGTCCCGGCGTCTTCAGAGAACCGGTCAACGTCCGTTCCGCGGGCCAAATCACGTTGCAGGGATTCTGTAGTTTCAAGAGCCGGTGGAAGAATAGTGGCGGGTGCCGATATTCCAGACGGAGATTGCGATTGTGAGGAAGACCACCGCAACGACGGGAACGAGTGGGGCGTATTCGGGATGCACGGTGCGGCCGAGCATGCGCACGCTGGGATAAAACGACGCGAGGCCGAAGGGAACGATCCAGCACAGAAAAAATTGGACGGCTCCGCTGTAGATGGAGAGCGGATAGCGTCCGAATGCAATGACGTTCCAAACCGGGGGATGCACTCCGATGCGATCTTCAAACCAAAAGGAGACCGTACTCAGCAGCAAGAAAAGCGAAATGTAAATAATCGCAGCACAAAGGCCGAAGAAGAAAAGCATCGCGAATTTCGCGGGCGTCCACACGAGGCCCAAGTGTTTGGAAGCCCACCACAGGCAAAAGATGCCAGTGGCGACTTCCTGTAAAGACTCGATGCGAAAGGTCTCGAAGAGCACTTGAAAGAGCGAAGAAATCGGGCGCAGCAGAACGCGGTCGAATTTCCCCTCGATGATGAAATTGTTACCGAAGTCGTAAAGATTCATGCTGACGATGTTGAACAAGCCGTAAGGGATCAGAGAAAAGCCGTAGAGAAAAAGGACTTCCTCGAATCGCCAGCCTGCCAGTTGCGTCGCCTTCTGAAACAAAATCACCACAAAGCCAAGGCCGAAAATCGTTGCGGCAAAACTGGTTCCCAGGCTGATGAAGAAATCACCGCGGTAGCTGACGCGAACTTTGGCGTACTGCGTGAAGTAATCGAAGAAGAGAAATATGTGGCGCTTGGCAGCGGCAAGCAGAGCAGGTATGCCGATTTTTTCTTCCGCCACATCTCCGGCGGGCAAGGATCTATTCATCGCCGTTACCCTCCATGAATCGTGATTTTGCGCGCCGCACGTTCCCACCAAAAATGAGCCAGGACCAGCAGCGCCACCACCCAACACCATTGAGTGGCGAGCGCTCGGATTGCTTGGGCGCGGTCCAGCTTGCCAAGATAAATCTGAAGCGGCGTGTACGCGATGTGCTCGAACGGAAGCCAGGCCAGGACCGTTTGTATCTTCGCCGGGAAAAACGCCATGGGAACCAGAAGACCGGAAAGCAGTTCGATCAGCCAGTATTTCGCGCGAATCAGCGCAAGAATCGATTTCAACGGAATCGCACACGTTCCGATCATGAAATTAATGGCGGCCATCAGAAAAAAGCTGCCAAGCACCGCGATCATGAAAAGCGCGAAATCCTGGCGCGAAGCGGGGCCTTGAACGTGAAAGACAAATCCAACGACGAAAGCGGTTGGAAGCGTCAACAGGCCGAGGCGGAATGCAGACTCACCAATCGCCCGCGAGATCCACATCCATTGCACCGAAACGGGCTTGATCAAGTCCATGGCGATTTTGCCTTCGATTACTTCGTAGGCCATTTCCTGATCGATGGTGTTCCAGTAGAACGAGCGAATGATCCATCCCACGCTGACGTAGGTAATCATTTGCTGCATGCTGTAGCCGGCGATGGATTGTCCCGAGTGGTAGACAGCGCTCCAAATGAAATAGTAGACCGTGACGTTGAGGAAGTAGGTGATGATGCCGGTGAAATAGCGCAGGCGGAAGGCGAGGATGTTGACGAACCCCACGCGGGAGAACTCGACGTAGGGAACCAGCGCCTGGGCCCAACTACTCACGCGACTACCTCGGGGAGGGCTTCGCCAGCGTAGATGCGCTTAATGATTTCTTCGATGGGTTCGTCCTCGATTAGGATGTCGCGGACTTCGACGGCGGCGAGGATTTGGCGAATAAGATCGGCGGTCGCAACTTTTACGCGGTCGAAACGGATGCGGTAAGTCAGTTCATCCACTTGTTCTACTTCAAGACCTTCCCGAGAAAACTGCGCAATCCCGGCTGCTTCGGCGCGGTCCTTCAGAGCAAATTTAATTTGCTTGGTGCGGAGAAGTTTTTCTTTCAGATGGCTCAGCGGGCCGTCGTATAGAACTTTGCCGTGATCGATGATCATGATGCGGCGACACAATTCCTCGATATCGTCGAGGTCATGAGTTGTTAGCAACACGGTGGTGCGATATTCGCGGTTGATGGCGCGCAGGAAATGGCGGATGTGGTCTTTGGCAACCACGTCGAGGCCAATCGTGGGCTCATCGAGGAAAAGTAACGGAGGATTGTGCAATAGCGCGGCGGCTAAGTCGCAGCGCATGCGCTCTCCGAGGGAAAGTTTACGCACGGGTGTGTGCAGATAATCGCGGATGCCCAGGATTTCGTCGAAGCGCTCCATGCGGGCATCGAAATCGCGCTGCGAGACGTCGTAGATGCGCCGCAGGAGTTTAAAGGATTCAATGACGGCGATATCCCACCAGAGCTGAGTGCGCTGGCCGAAGACGACGCCGATGGTCTTCACATATTGGCGGCGCTGCCGGTAAGGAACGTAGCCGTTGACGCGGATTTCGCCGCTGGTGGGCACCAGGATACCGGTGAGCATCTTGATGCTTGTCGATTTTCCGGCGCCATTGGGGCCAATATAGCCGACCATTTCACCGCATTCGATCGAGAAACTGACGCGGTCCACAGCCGCAACGGTACGGTAATCGCGCACGAACAGATTCTGAATTGAGCCCCAGACTCCTTCACGCCGTTTGAAGGTGCGGAAGTGTTTGCACAATTCGTGGACGTGAATTAGCGAATCGGCGCTCATGAACCACTGGATTCTAGCATTAGCGTTGCAAACGCGCGCGGCTAGTCGGTACCCCTGGCGAGATTAGACGCGCAGCTCTTCTTTTCGGCGCTTGAGAAATTCCTCGAAGACTCGAGGTTTTCCGTGATGGGTTTGAGACTCGCAGGGGATAGGCAGACAAGCAAGCCAGCAGAGGATGATACTTTCACGGCAGATTGGAAGGCAGTGAGTGCGCTAGCCCTTGTGGCAGATGGAGCAGTGCTTTGCTTCGTAATTCTCCATGGTGACTTCGAACATGTTGTTGCAGCCTATGCAGACGCGATGGATTTTGGGCGCTTTGTGGCCAGGCTTGGACGCGTCGGTGGGGCCAGAATGTTGAGTTGCGTGCGGCTCGCTCATAAGCGAATTCTAACATGCTCCATTGGGAGCGCAAGATGGTAAGAGAGAAGGAGCATAACAGAGAGTGCGTATCCGGCACGGCTCGGGGTTTGCGTAGGCATGCGTCAAACGGGTCTGTTACAATTTCACGATTCGGGGGTAGCTGCGCGTTCCATCGCGCGGCCGACGATGGCGGAAAATACCAGACGAAAATGGATTGTGGTCGCGCTTGCTGTGGCGCTTGTGGTCATAGTGCTTGCTGTTCTCGCGGGACGCGGGCAACCCCCAACAGTGTCGATTATCAAAGTGTCGCGCGAGGATTTGACTGCGTCGATCACGAGCAACGGAAAGGTCGAGCCGATTTCTCCCGTCATCGCTCACGCCCAGTTTCCGACTTTCGTCGATAAGGTGATGGTCACGGAGGGGCAGTCTGTTCATCGCGGAGAGCTAATTCTTACTCTAAATGCAGCAGATATCGGAACTCAGCTGGCCCAGGCACGACAGGATTTGCTTTCCGCTCAAACTACTTTGCAAAACGCTCAAGCGGGCGGGCCTCCCAACGAGGTGGCGCAGCTTCGAGGGGACTTGGAAAAGGCTCGAGCGCAAGTCGCGAACCTGGAACGGACGCAAAAAACGCTCACCGACCTTGTTGCCAAGCAAGCGGCCACTCAGGACGAACTCGCTCAGAACCAGGCAGCTCTGACCGAGGCTCGCGCGGTTGAGCAGGCTCTCGAGCAGAAGACCGCAGCTCTAAAGCAACAAACAGGCATCGATGCGGAAGCTGCAGGTTTGCATGTGAAGCAGGCGAGGGATCAAGTCCGGTCGCTCGAGGAAAAATTGCGCTCTGCGACCGTTACGGCAGAGGGTGATGGCACACTTTATTCGTTGCCCGTACATGCGGGCGACTACGTGAAGGTGGGCGACATTCTCGCGGAAATGGCCGACTTGCGGCAAGTGCGTGTCCGAGCGTTTGTGGACGAGCCCGATCTTGGATGGCTCGCTGCGGACGAAACCGTGCAAGTTAATTGGGATGCGATGCCCAATCGCGTCTGGACCGGCAAGGTTGAACACGTTCCCAAGCAGGTGGTAGCGCGGGGAACCCGGAGCGTGGGCGAAGTTCTATGCTCGGTGCAGAACGACAAAGTAGAGCTTCTGCCAAATGTAAACGTTGAAGTGCACATCCTCGTTCGCGAACGGCTAGGAGTGCTGGTGGCGCCGCGGTTGGCGGTGGGTTACGAAAACGGAAAGCACCATGTTTTTGTGTTCGGCGACGGAAAAGTTCACCGTCGTGAGATTGAAGTGGGCGTCGCCAGCAAAGAAAAATATGAAGTGGTTTCAGGCTTGGCGTTGGGCGAGAAAATCGCATTGCCCGGCGATGTAGACTTGAAGGACGGAATGGAAGTTCGATCCACGGAGGCCAAATGAACTTGCGGTTCGACCGTATTCCTGGATTTTTACCCATTCTTTTTGCCGGGGCCATTCTCGCGACAGCTGCTCAGAGCGGGGGAGCGATGGCGGTCGCTTCCGCGTTCGCAGCGGACGCCTCCAGAGCAATTCAGACGGCGCAGCGCCAGTTCAATGCCGGAAATTACGCTGCGGCGCTCAAGACTCTACAGGCTGCGCCGGAAGTTTCGAGCAACGCAGAGGTGCAATACTGGATCGCGCGGAGCTATTACGAGTTGCGCGACTATGACAATGCAATCACAGCCGCGGAGAAATCTGTCGAGCTTGATCCGAAAAGCTCTCTTTACCACGAATGGCTTGGGCGCATCTATGGAGGTAAGGCAGATCGCGACCGCAGTTTTTCGTATGCGCGGAAGGTTAAGAAGGAATTCGAAGAGGCGGTGCGTCTGAATTCGTCAAATGTCGATGCGCGGCGGGACCTTGAACAATACAGCATGGAGGCCCCTTGGGTGGTCGGCGGCAGCAAGGACGAAGCTAAGGAACAAGTGGCGGCGATCGAGGTCATCGATCCGGTGGAGGGACATCTGGCGCGAGCTGCCTACGATCTGGATGCCAAGAAGCCGGAACTTGCGGAGAAGGAATATCGTGACGTACTCGCGGCAAAGCCGAAAAAGATCGAGCCTTATTTGGACGTCATCACTTTTTTTATACATCAGAACAAGCCCGCAGATGTAGAGGCCGCGATCCAGGCAGCGGCGCAGGTGAGTCCAAACGATCCGCGACTCGCTTACTTCCGTGGCGTCTCAAAAGTGCTTTCCGGGACGGATCTTCCGCGCGGGGAGGAGTACTTGAAGTCATACCTCGCGAGTTCTCCGGACAGAAGCGATTGGCCGTCGCACGCGGGAGCGCGTGAGTGGCTGGGAAGACTCTATGAAGCCGAAGGAAAGCGCGCCGAAGCGGCCGAGCAATATCGAGCGGCGCTGCAGTTGGACCCTGGGCGAAAGGAAGCAAAATCCCGATTGGAAAAACTCGAGAAGTCATCGCACTGAACGCTTGGCCCTGCCACAGGAAACTCTAACGGATAATTTGCGAAGGCAATCTAATAGCACGCTTATAGTGTGTATGCTCATCGCTGAAATCTAGGAATAATTGTGACCCACTCTCATTCTTTCAAAATGTGTATTGCAATCGCATTGCTATGTGTCCCGTGTTTCGGTTCGCCACCTGAGGGGGCAATCAAAGACCTGGCATTTGAAACGAGCAGCTTCATGTTGAACACTGCTTACCGTGACGTGCCGAGCCTCTATCCCGACTCAGCCCCGGATGGCGCTTATGGAGCGGTGAACCGAGCATGGGACGCCACGCACACAGGAAAATGGTATATCGAGGAACAGCGCCCTGGTGCAGATCTGATTGCGGGCGGAGTTGCTACGAATAATAGTGACGCGATCGACCGGGGGTTGCTCGTTCTGAATTGGGGCTTTGCGCAACAAAAGCCGGACGGCGGATTTGACTGCCCGGACACGTTTCATAGCACATCTTTCTTCGTCGAGGCGGTAGCTCATTCGCTGCTTATGATTCAGGCCTCGTCCTATGCATCGCGTTACTCACAGGCCGTCGCAGACATGGAACCCAAGTTGCTTTCGGCAGCGCGATGGATGACAATCCGGCGGAATGAAGTCCGCGGGGGGAAAAGTAATAGACGGTACACTCACCGGCGCTATCTCGTCGCAGCGGCACTGGGAGAAACCGGTATCCTGGCGGATGATGCGTCGCTTGTCGCTCGTTCGGAGTCCTATGTGCGCGAGGGCATCGCCCTTCAATCCGCTTCTGGCTTCAACCCTGAGCTAGGCAGCTGGGATAGCAGCTATCATGCCAAAGGCCTCGTGTTTGCCTGCCGGTACTATACGATTGTCGCAAACGAAGAGACGAAACAAGGGCTATACAAAATGCTGGACAAAGCCGCTAAGTGGGAGGCAAGCCGCGTGAGTGATGATGGCAGAATAAATACCCAAGGCAATACGCGCGTCGGCGGAAAAAAGACTGAGAAAGGCCGTTTAGGAAAAGGGAAAACGGTGGAAGTTCGCCAGGTATATCGAGCGTTTTATTACTGGTCCATAATTTCCGGGGATAGTTCCTACGAGAAACTGGCGGAGAAGGTCGCGCTCAAAGCTAGCTAGGACATGAGCACAAACCATCCAATCACTTAGACTCATTTGTCGCGTTACACTACTATGCCTGGTAACGCCCATTCACCCAAACGCATCAGATAAGTCATACTTCCCATTATGCAACCTCTTCGCGGATCACCAACTGAATGGCGCGAGACATGGCAGCTTGCTATGCAAGCGCTGCGCGCTAATAAAGTACGCGCCATGCTGACGATGCTGGGTGTGATCATAGGCAGCGCTTGCATCGTGTTGGTTGTTACCGTTGCCTTGGCGGGGAAGCGCTACATTGTCGGAGAGATCGAGGGGGTGGGAGCCAATCTCATTCACGCGTCCGTAATCCACTCCGGCCCTGTGACGCTCGCTGACGAAATCGCGCCGGCCGATCTGGAAGCGGTGAGAGCCAATGTCCCCGGAGTTGTAGAGGCTGCAGGGACGAACGATATGGCAATGTCCCTGAGTGTGGATGGCAAGGAGCATCCCATTTATCTCGTGGGAGTGACGGCCGGGTTCCAGGAGATTCGCAATCTTCTTGTTTTACGCGGAAGGTACCTGGACCAGGATGACTTGAGAACGCAAAGCAAAGTCTGCCTTTTGACCCAGGACTTAGCCAAGCTGCTATTTCCGTCTGAAAGTCCGTTGGGGAAAGAAATCGGCATCGGGGAACTTCACTTCACGGTAATAGGCGTGTTCAAGGAACGTGTGGCTAGTTTTGGCCTGACGGAGATTCGCCCGGAGTCGGTGATCGTTCCGTTTTCACTTATCAAGTACTACACCGGCAGCGAATTCTTCAAAACGTTTTACGTGCAGGCGGACAAGCCCGAAGACGTTCCGATGGTTACAACTCAGGTGGAGAAGGTTCTGGAGAGCAGGCACCGCGCTGAGGCCAAGTATCGGGTTGAAAACCTTGCCGGGATTCTGGATGCGGCTCACAAAATTTCGCTAGCGCTGACCGTCCTATTGATACTCGTTGCGCTAATCGCTCTGACAATCAGCGGTATCGGCATTATGAATATCATGCTGGTGACAGTGACGGAACGAACGCGCGAGATCGGCATTCGCAAAGCGATAGGAGCCCGTCGCGATGCCATCCTCTATCAATTTTTGATGGAAGCTGTGCTGATAAGCGGAACGGGAGCGTTGGTGGGAATCGCGATCGCCGTTTCCATTCCAGTTATCATCAATTTCGCGATCGGTTTCTTCCCGGAGGTTAGTGGGGTTACCATTCCGGTGTCATGGCTCTCGGTGTTACTGGCGTTCATGGTAAGTTGCTCGACGGGCCTGCTATTCGGCTATCTTCCTGCGAGCCGCGCGGCAAACCTTCACCCGACGGAATCGCTGCGCTATGAATAAAAAGTTGAGAAGGACGGCTGTGTCGGTTGCGATAGCGGCATTTTTGCCGGCTGGAATTGTGCGAGCGCAGGACACCGAAAAGATGACGATGCGTCAAGCGGTAACGCTGGCGCTTCAAAACAGCCGCGACTTAGCGTTAGCGAGAGTGCAGTACACAGTTGCTCTCAACGAAGCGGGGCTAGACCGGGCCGCGTTTCTTCCAAACCTGTATACCGGTTCAGGCGCTGCGTACACCTCGGGGTTTCCGTCCATTTCAGGCTCACCGCCCGCGGTTTTTCAAATGAGTTACAACCAGGCTGTTTTCAATCCGCTGCTTAAGGGCCAGCAACGCGCTGCGGAAGACCGCGCGAAGAACATGAAACTTGAGCTGGATCGGATGCATGACGACGTTATCGTGCGGGCGGCGACTGCTTATCTTGAACTGGCCGAAGTGAGGCATTCCCTGGAACTGATGCGAAAGGAACAGGCGAGTGTAGAAAAAATTCTGGGTGTGACGCGCGACCGCGTCGCAGCGAACCAGGAACTGCCCATCGAAGTGACTCGAAGCGAGTTAGATCAAGCGCGCGTGCAGGAAAGAATCATCAAGCTCGAAGGCCGCGACGAAACGCTTACGCAACAGATTCGCAACCTGACCGGAATTTCGGATGGCCAGTCTATCGAAGTGGACTCCGAGGAGCCGTCATTCGAAAACAATCTGCCGGTGAACGAGATGATAAACGCCGGTATTCAGAGTGATCGCGGAATACGGGAAGCTGAAAACGAGCGCCAAGCGCGTCAAGACCTGTTGCGCGGCGCGCATCTTAGTTACTGGCCAACGATAGATGTGGTTGGACAGTACAGCATTTTGAGCAAATTCAACAATTACCTGGACTTTTACAAGAAGTTCGAGCGCAATAACGTAAGCTTGGGTGTTCAGGTAACCATTCCTATCTTTGCCTCTAAGACGCGCGCGACTGTTGCGCTGGCGAAGAGCGATCTGGAAGCGGCAGAGCTTACACTGGGAAACAAGCGCCAAGAGGTTCGGCTGGATATCCAACAAAAAGCCCGGAATGTTCGCGAACTGGACGCCGCTCGCGAGGTGGCCCGCCTTGATTTGAAGCTGGCGCAAGAAACCTTGCAGGTGGATCAGTCGCAATTTGACGACGGGCGCCTTACGCTTCGAGACATCGAACGAGCGCGATTGCTCGAGAGCGACAAGTGGGTAGCCTTCCTCGATGCAGACTTTTCGCGGCAGCAAGGGCAGCTAAGTCTTTTGCAGGCAACAGGTCAGCTGGCGAAGGTGTTTCAGTAACGAACTTCGAGCAACCTTGGCTTGGGCTTGCCGTCAAAACCGGGTAAACTGTATAGGCAGAGAGGCTGAATTTATAAGGTTCTTTTTCAAACCCTGAGGGGGTACTAGTAGATATGCCGTCAGTAATGAAAACTTTGTTCCTAAATCCGCCGAGCTTTGAAAAGTTCGATGGCGGAGCAGGCTCACGCTGGCCCGCGACGCGTGAGATTGAATCCTATTGGTATCCGGTTTGGCTGGCATACCCGGCAGGAATGCTCGAGGGGAGCCGCCTGCTGGACGGGCCGCCGCATCACATAACGCCAGAAGAAGTGGTCCGTATTGCGCAGGATTACGAGTTTGTCGTTCTGTTTACTTCCACAGTTGGTTTTTTCAGCGATTTGCGCATGGCTCGCGCGATGAAAGACAAGAAGCCGGGCATCAAGATCTGTTTCGTCGGGCCCCAGGTGCAAATCAAGCCGGCGGAAAGTTTGCTGGCTAGTCAGGACATTGACTTCGTCGTTCGCGGAGAGTTCGACCACGCCGTGGTGGAATACGCGCAAGGCAAGCCGCTTTCGGAAATCCTTAGCGCGAGCTACATGAAAGACGGCAAGGTGGTCCACAATCCTCCGCGCGCGTTACTTCAGACCGCGGAACTTGACGAACTGCCTTTTGCTACCGACGTCTATCAGAAGAATTTAACGATTGAGAAATATAATGTTCCGTTTTTGCTGAACCCATACGTTTCGTTTTATACGGCGCGAGGCTGCCCGGCGCTATGCACGTTCTGCCTGTGGCCCCAAACGCTTTCCGGACACGCATGGCGTGTGCGATCTGTGGAAAGTGTCGCGCGCGAATTTAAGCAGGCGCACAAGATGTTCCCGCAGGCCAAGGAATTTTTCTTTGACGACGATACGTTTAACATCCGCAAGGATCGCGTATTGGCTCTGTGCAAGGAATTCAAGCCGGTCGGATTTCAATGGTCCTGTACAGCCCGCGTCCACAGCGACTATGAGACGTTAAAAGCTATGGCCGATGGTGGAGCTCGCCTATTGATTGTTGGTTTTGAGTCCGGCGATCCGCAAATTCTGAAAAACATCAAGAAGGGCGCAACGGTCGAAATGGGCCGCACCTTTGTGCAGAACTGCAAGAAGGTTGGAATCCACGTGCACGGTGACTTCATCATTGGCTTGCCGGGCGAGACGAAGCAGACCATCGAGAAGACCATCGAGTACGCCAAAGAGATCGACTGCGAGACTATTCAAGTTTCCATGGCTCATGCTTATCCCGGAACCGAGCTTTACGACCAGGGCATGCGCGAAGGTTTCCTTGCCAGCGAGGCAGTCACGGACGCGAACGGCCACCAGCTTCCGCATCTTGAGTATCCGGGCCTCTCGCGAGAATACATGGTTGACGCCGTGAACCGTTTTTACGACAGCTACTATCTACGCCCGCGAGTTGCTTGGCGCATCGTGCGAGAATCACTTTGGGATTCGCACGAGCGCAAGCGCCTGTTCCACGAAGCTGTGGACTTCATGAAGCTTCGTCACGAACGCCGAAAGGTTGCGAAAAAGGGTGTGCAGAAAAAGATCCTGGTTTCAGCGCCGCCCATGGAGCCGCGTCCGACAGTCGGGGTCCCAAACGAATCGCATAGCGCATGAAGTCGTCGGAAGGGCTGCATCTCAAGACTTACTTCCTGCTATTTCTCATGGTTACCTTTGGGCCGGTGGGCGATATCCTGCTGGGGAAAGGTATGAGAACCGTCGGCGTTCCGCCTGCCTGGACTCCGCTTGAACTCATCCATTTTTTCCTTCATGCGTTCTCTTCCGGCATTGTGTGGCTGGGAATTGCATCGCTGCTGACCTATTTGATCTGCTACACGCTGGTTCTTTCCTGGGCGGATTTCAGCTACGTGCAGCCGGCATCTGCTTTTGCTTACGCGATCGTCGCGCTACTCGGTCATTTCTGGCTTGGAGAGTTTGTTAGTACTCGGCGCTGGATTGGTATTGCGACGATTTGCCTCGGGGTTCTTTTCGTCGGCAATACCGCGCTGAACACCACGGGGCGCCGCTGATGTGGTTAGAAGCGATTTTACTTTCGATGATTGTTTTGGGAGGCACTGCCGGCGAGCTCTGTATCACGCGCGCGATGAAAGTTGTCGGCGAAGTGAAAGACTTCCGGCCACTCGCGCTGTTGCGCGTTTTCGGGCGAGCGATGCTCGTGGGCTGGATGTGGTTCGGTCTTGCGCTCATGGGTGTCGGTTTCTTCGCCATGCTAGCAATGCTCTCGATGGAAAACGTCAGCTTCGTTGTACCAGTCACCGCTCTTAGCTACGCTGCCGGCGCTTACGGAGGAAAATTGTTCTTGGGCGAGCGCGTCACACCGCTGCGCTGGGCTGGAATTCTCCTGGTGTGCCTGGGAGTCATACTGGTGTTTCAGGGCAAAGGGTAGTGCTTATATGGCGTGGACGGTGCTTCGCGATGCGCTTCTCGTGCTGGCGGCTGCGCCTGTCATCTACTACTTGATTGCAATCTTCGCGGCGGCGAAATTTTTTCGCGCTGAGCCGACGGGTTCCCGCCAACGATCCTCAGATTTCACTCCTCCTGTCAGCATTTTGAAACCCATTCATGGTCTGGACCGGGAAACGTACGAAAACTACGCAAGCTTCAGCAGCCAAGACTATCCGGAGTTTGAAATTCTTTTTTGCGTGGGGGATGCGGGCGATCCCGCAGTTGCGGTCATCGAGAAGCTAATCGCCGATTTTCCACAACGCCCGATTCGTTTGTTTATCGGCTCGGAGCCGCTGGGCGCCAGCGATAAGGTCAACAAGCTTTGCCGCATGGTTCGCGAAGCGCGCCACGACATCGTGGTCGTCAGCGATAGCGATGTTCGGGTAGAGCCTGGCCTTCTCCGGGCGCTGGCGAAGCCGTTTTCTAATCCGGAAGTGGGCGGAGTGACCTGCCTTTACCGCGGGCTCACGGATGATGGGTTCGCCGCCGATCTCGAAGCGTTGGGTAATAGCGCCGATTTTGCACCCGGCGTGCTGGTCGCCGGTTATCGAGGCCGGCTCGACTTCATGCTTGGAGCCGTGATGGCCACCACCAAGAAATGCCTGGCGGAAATCGGAGGATTCGAATCGTTGGTCGACTACTTCTGCGATGACTACGAGCTCGGCAACCGTATCGCCGCGCATGGCTCTCTGGTCGAGCTGAGTCGGTTTCCAGTGGACATCGTTTATCCCCGAGAGACTATTCGCGACGCGTTTCAGCACCAGCTTCGCTGGAACCTGAGCATACGTTATTCACGGCCTTGGGGGCATTTTGGGTTGATATTCGCCAACGCGCTACCTTGGGCCGTGCTTGTTGCGGCTCTGGCGCCGTGGAAGGTCGCGGCATGTTACCTCGCGGGTGCGCTGTGTTTTCGCGTGATGGTGGCAGTGTCGGTGGGACTCCAAGGAATGCGAGACCGACTGGTGTTGCGAAGATTGTGGATGCTGCCATTGCGCGATGCGTTCTCGTTTGTGATTTGGGTGGCGAGCTTTTTCGCCCGGCGCATTCAATGGCGAGACCGCGAGTTTCGCGTGAGGGATAAGCGCCTGATTCCCATGCCACCGGCTGAGCTATCCTAAAGCTCCGAAACCGATTTACAATCGGGCGGGAGCAATTCAATGAAACTATTGCGGACTATCAGTGGCCTGCCGCTGATCCTACTACTTGGCACAACAGCACTATTATGCTGCCACGATGCGGGCTCGGCGAAGAGCCCGCGCGCTCAATCGGAGGCTTCCGCGAAATCTGCCGTTCCGCCTCAACAGCTCAGCTCTGACGGCCAGGCTTCTCTGCGCGCCATCATCGAGGCGGGAAATCTTCCGGAACTGCGCTGGCCCGATTTCAGCGACTACAAAGTGCACGTACAGAAATTTTACAATTCGTACGGCGAAGCGCTGCCGTGGGTCAGAGGAATGCAGCCGACCGCGCAGGCGCAGCAAGTCATCGCGATTCTATTGGACGCGGATAAAAAAGGATTGTCCGCTGATGATTACGACGGACCGCGGTGGAGCGACCGGCTGGCGAAACTCAAGGCGGACGCTCCAAATCCTTCAGAAGCAGACGCGGTGCGATTCGATGCCGCTCTAACCGTCTGCGTGATGAGATACGTCTCAGACCTCCACATCGGCAAGGTGAACCCAAAGCATTTTGATTTTGGATTTGATGTTGACGTCAGAAAATACGATCTGCCGGAGTTTCTAAAGGAGAATGTTGTCGACGCTTCCTACGTTGCTGCTGCGCTGGCACAAATCGAGCCGCCCTATCCTGGGTATCAGCGCACAATCGAGGCTTTGCAAAAATATATCGAGCTCGCAAAAAAAGACAGCTGGGAACAGTTGCCCGCGATAACCAAGACGATCGCTCCGGGCGATTCTTATGCGGGTGTTCCGCGACTGACTCGCTTGCTTCAGCTCGTCGGCGACCTTCCGGCTGACGCGAAACTTCCCGCCGATGAGACGGTGTATCAAGGCCCGGTGGTGGACGCGGTAAAAGTCTTTCAGCGACGGCTTGACCGAACAGCGGACGGACGAATCACTACGCAGACTTTGGCTGATCTAAACGTACCTCTCACCGGCCGTGTGCGGCAAATTCAACTGACTCTTGAGCGCTGGCGCTGGTTGCCCGTGGTTCTTCACACGGCCCCCATCGTCGTGAATGTCCCCGAGTTTCGTCTTCGCGCCTACGATGAAAACTTCAAGATCACTTTGACCATGGATGTCCAGGACGGCAAAGCCTACGACCACGACACTCCCGTGTTCACGGACATGATGCAATACTTGATATTCCGGCCCTATTGGAGTGTTCCTTATTCGATCGCGAGAGCTGAAATGTTTTCGCGCATCGCCAAAGATCCCGACTATCTGGCTAAGAAGGGATTTGCAGTGGTGGACAGCCGCCAGGAAGTCGTGTCATCCGGGACAGTGACGAGCGACGTCCTCGATCAGCTCCGGGCGGGGAAGCTTTTCATCCGGCAAAATCCAGGTCCCAAAAACTCACTGGGGCTCGTGAAATTCATTTTTCCAAATAACTACAACATTTACATGCACGATACTCCGGAGCAGGAATTCTTTTCGAGGACCCGGCGCGACTTTAGCCATGGCTGTATTCGGTTGGAAAGACCCGCCGATCTGGCCGTTTGGGTGCTGCGCGATAACCCCGGGGGCTGGAACGCGGAACGCGTTCATGCGGCGATGAATGGAACAGAGACGCAGCAGGTGAATCTCGTGCATCCGGTTCCGGTCTTAATCGTCTATGCCACAGTGATCGTTACCGGCGATGGGCTCGTTCACTTTTACGACGACATCTACGGGCATGACGCTACGCTCGAAAAAGTTCTCCAGCAGGGTTATCCGTATCCGGGTTAATCGCCGCTCATCAGGTTGGACGGGCAATCGAAGCACCACTGGCGAACCCGACCGGTATCGACATGAATGAAGTTGGAGTGAGGATAGTAGCCAACGCCGCCGCGATGCAGAGCGAGTGCCGCCCGACGCAGCTTGAGCGTGTCGACGCCGGGCATGCGCAAGTCGATCGCTTCGGCTTGAATGTGCAGGCTATTCTTAGCGACTCCAATGGTGTGAGCGCGAAGCGATTCGTTCGTTGAAGGAGTGCGGTACCCGCAGACGATGTCTAGTTCGCCGCCGGGACGCCCAATCGATGCTGTGAGATCTGAAAGAATATCGTAGAGCCGCGGATCGAAGTGGCGAACGTCGCTGGTGTTGTGATCGCGTAGAAAGTAGTCAAGTTTCTCAAGTGCGCTCGGAATATATTGGTCCCCGCGGCGATAAACGATATCAATGCGTTCGCTCGTGTGAGTGTTGTAAAGCCGCAGGCGATGTTCCTGGCCCTCTTCAAGGGCTGTCCCCTGAGACGGCAGTTCGCGCGACCAGACTTGGCTAGCGCTCGACACTGTCAGCAACATGGTAACCGCTGTAATCCACAACAGCCGCGAAGGCTTTTTATACCTGTGCATGTACATTCTCCGAGTTCAATTTTAACATAAGCACGTAACTCGCTCTATTCTCCGATACGGAGTTATTCCTGCTTTAGCGCGATCCTCAAGTTGCATGTAACAGCCCTATTTTCAGGTTGTTGGGGAGGGATGCGGAGCCGTGACGTTGCTGTCTTGGTCATTGAACGCGGTTGTCATAGAAACAAACAACCGTCCGCCGAACGGTTGACGAATGCGCTTCCGCCCGGTAAAGTAGTTGAGGGTCGTGCTCACGGCCCCTTTTTTTTGTCTGCGAACTGTTGGGAGGTCGTACAATTGGCAGTACATCAGATTCTGGATCTGATTATCTAGGTTCGAGTCCTAGCCTCCCAGCCAATCTTCTGAGTAAGCTCCCGCGACGCGGTGCAAGTTTCTCTACTGTGGCAAACGATATTTGCAAGCTTGATTTCAGCCTTTCTTTCGTTCCAGCGCTGACCATCGCTCGTAAAGATCATCGACTATTTTCTGCGCAGCTTCCATTTCCGCAAAAGCGACTTGAAGCCGCGACGCGTCACTAGCGATTTCATGGTCTTCCAATGCGGCGCGCCGAGCCATAAGCGACTGTTCGGCTTTGGCGATTTGTTTTTCGAGGGACGCGAACTCCTTTGTTTCGGTATGCGTGAGCTTCTTCGTTACTGGAAAGGGGATTTCGGGTTTCGTTAGCGAGGACTTTTTAGCCGACGCTGGTTTGATGTTGCCCTCGGCTTTTTGTGAGTTTTGCCAAAGGTCCCACTGAGAATAGTCGGCAAAGCGTTCGGCGTTTCCCAGACCGTCCAAGCCGAATACTATTGTGGAGACGCGATCGAGCATGTAGCGATCGTGGGTGATGAGCACGAGCGCGCCACGATATTCTAAAAGATTTTCTTCCAATATTTCCAGCGTGGGAATATCGAGATCGTTCGTCGGCTCATCCAGAAGCAGGACATCCGCGGGTTGGAGCATGAGCTGCGCGACTAAGACGCGCGCACGTTCGCCACCCGAGAGCCTGCCGACGGGGCGATTCAAGTCTTCAGCGTTAAAGAGGAACCTGGCCGCCCAAGAAGCGACGTGTGTTACCCGATCCTGATAAATCACGGAATCGCTATCGGGTGCCAGCGCGCGACGGAGCGTGAGGCTCGGGTCCAGCTCGCGATTTTGATCGAAGTAAACAATTTTCAACGAATCAGCTTTACGCACCGCTCCGGCAGTAGGTTCGATGTCACCTCGCAGCAAGCGGAGCATGGTCGTTTTTCCGCTGCCATTAGGACCAACCAGGCCGATACGCATTCCCGAAGTCACGGTGAAATCGATCCCCGTAAACAGTGAGCGGCCGCCGATGGAATAGCTAAGGCCGTCCAGTACGATTAATTGTCTGGTTTGCCTGTTCGAAGCGGAGAAATCAATTTTGGCAGTTAGCGTGCGGCTTCTCGTGTTGAGGTCCGCGAGTTCGCCGATCATCTTATGCGCTTTATCAATCCGCGATTTCGATTTGGTCGCCCGCGCCTTGGGACCGCGGCGCAACCATTCAATCTCGATATGAACGCGATTCTCCAGCGCCTCCTGACGGTTCCCTTGAGCGTGAAGGTGAGCTTCTTTCGCTTCCAGGAAAACGCTGTATTTTCCTTTAACGCGCAGAAAACCTTCCTGATAGGCGCGGTCGAGTTCGACCATATCGTTAGCGACATTTTCAAGGAAGTAACGATCGTGGCTGACCACCACGCAAGCGAATTCCGCATTCTCGAGGAGTTTTTCGAGCCATTTAATTCCCTCGAGATCCAAGTGATTGGTGGGCTCGTCTAGCAACAGGATGTCCGGTTCCTGGACTAAGCCCTCTACGACTGCCAGGCGCTTTCGCCAGCCGCCGGACAAAGCCGTAGCATGCGTTTCAAAATCCGCGAAGCCCGCGCGGCTAAGGGCTTCTTCTGTCCGAAATGAGAGGTTTTGCTCCGAGACTCCCGAGCGTTCCAAAGCGCTTTCGATAACGGACCTGCAGGTAGCCTCAGGCGCGAAGCGGGAAATCTGCTCGACGAAACTCACCTTCGCGCCTTTGCGGATGGCCACGTTGCCTTTATCGGCTTTCACAAGCCCGAAAAGAATTTCGAGCAAGGTGGACTTGCCGGAGCCATTGGGTCCGATGAGGCCGATCCGTTCGCCTTCGGATACGGTGAAGGAAATGTCCTCGAAAAGTGGAGTGAGTCCGTATCGTTTCGACAATCCCTGTGCATTGATGATCGGAGGCAAATGTTTCAGTCTTCTCCAGCAATTAGTTTACCCTTGAGCATACCAGCAGCGGCAATCAGAGGCTGATGAATCGGCGAAAGCGGGAAGGCCCTTGGCTGAGAAGATGGTCCACAAATTTGACGCGTTGATCCTTGGCGCAGGAGCTGCGGGGTTAATGTGCGCCATCGAAGCTGGTAAACGCGGCCGCAAGGTGGCGATCCTGGAACGGAGCGAGCGCGCCGGCAAGAAAATTCTCATATCCGGCGGTGGGAGATGCAATTTCACCAATCTTTATTGCCAGCCGGAGAACTTCATCTGCGGCAATTCTCAGTTCCCAAAATCCGCCTTGGCTCGTTACACGCCCGCTGACTTTATCGCTTTGCTAGAAGTTCACGGCATTCCTTACCACGAGAAAACGCTAGGGCAGCTATTTTGCGACCGCTCGGCGCAAGACGTTACGCGAATGTTGGAAGCTGAATGCTGCGACGTCGGAGCCAAAGTATTTCTCAATACCAAAATCCGAGCAATAAAGCGTGCAGATGCATTTGAGGTTTATACCGAGTCCTCGGAGTTTCACGCGTCTGTTTTAGCGATTGCCACCGGTGGCCTCTCGATTCCGAAAATGGGCGCAACAGCGTTGGGATACAACGTCGCCCGGCAGTTTGGATTGAAGATCCAAAAAACTCGGCCGGGGCTTGTGCCACTGGTATTCGACGCCAGCGACAAAAATGATTATTGCGATCTGACCGGCGTCTCGGCGGAAGTAATCGCGTCTACGAATGGCCAATCATTTCGCGAGAAGATGCTGATTACTCATCGCGGATTAAGCGGCCCGGCAATTCTGCAAATCTCGTCATATTGGCGCAAAGGGCAGCCCGTTCAAATCGATTTGGCCCCAGGCCGCGACGTGTTTGCGGCTGTCGCCAAATCGAGAATCCGAAACATAGCCGGCGCACGATCAGCCTTCCAAGGTCTCCTCCCTAAACGTTTTGCAACGCGTTGGCTTGAGTTGCGCGCGCCCGCAACCTGGAGCAATGAAGCTCTGACGCAAGCAGAGAAGCAAATTCACGAATGGTCAGTCGTACCAACGGACACAGAGGGCTACGAAAAGGCCGAGGTCACAGCGGGTGGCGTCGATACGGATGAATTGTCCAGCCGAACGATGGAAAGCAAGAAAATGCCGGGGCTGTTTTTTATTGGCGAAGTTGTCGACGTTACTGGCCACTTGGGTGGTTACAACTTCCAGTGGGCTTGGGCCTCGGGTGCGGCAGCCGGAAGAGCACTGTAGGCGAAACCGAATAAAGCACGGGCGGCTGGAATGGAGAGTTTCTGACCGCGATATGAAAAAACTAGCCGAGCTCGACGCGAAAATACTTAGGCTACCCGTAATGTCATTCGTCGCGTGTACGCGGTAATTCCGAGAAGCAAGAAAACGGATAAGAGCGAGATCGTCGCACCGGCGCTGCGGTCCCATGTTCGCCGGAAGTGGATATGCACCAAGTGTGCGCCGGCGGGTACTGCGACTGACAATTGAGCGGTCCCCGGAAGGGAATCACCACGGACGCCGACTTTGTCCACTTCGATTTCCCAGGCCGGATAGTTTATGAGCCTGAGAGCCACCTCGCCGGGCTCACCGATCCTCGATGTGAACGATTTTGTTTCAGCGGTCCACCGTTCAATGCGGAAATACTCCCCGGCGAGAGGCACCAGTGCTGCGGATTCCGGAGCAATTTTCTGGAGCTCGGGTGTTTCCACGATTCCGGCTTGGTCCGTTGTATCAGAATCATCCGCGGATGCGAAAGGCTGACCAGGTAGTTGATAACGGTCGCAGCCCAATGGTTGATATTCATCAGTGCCTTCGTACCCGTGCCCAGAACTGATTCCATCCGCGAGCACCGGAATGTCTTCGCTGTCCCACCATGCATCTCTAACGAAAGTTGTGCCAATCGCTCCTGTTGCGATGACAATCGCCAACCAGCCAATCAACAGTTTTCGCGAGTTTTGTAAGGTCGCGGCTACGAAAAAAGCGAGAGCGACGTCCAAGGGAACCAGCCATCTCCACGGAAACTGCACGAATTGAAGCTTCGGCAAGTGGTCCCAGAACAAAATGCTTGGGGTAAACATTAGAAATGACGAAGCGGAAGCAAGCGTTAGCAGCGTCCACCAAGGTTCTGAGAGAGTCCTGCGTTGGCGCGCAACAAAAACTGCGGCGATTGCGGTAACAAGAATCGTCCCCAGCGCAACGGCGGAAACTTTCCAGTTGAATAAAACGAATTCGGGATCGTTCGAGTGTGTAAACAGAAAATTCCGGCTCGGAAGAAGATTGTCCGCCAGTACTTGCGAGATCTGAACCCATCGCTGTTCCCATGCGGCCGGCAAAATGTAGAACGCGGCACAACCAAAGCCGAGTGTCATAGCCGCACCACCGCGAAGAATCGGCCACGCAGTTCGATGCATTGCGCAACCTACCGCGAAAATCAGGACGAGAGAGTAGGTGGCAATTACCGCGGCGGGGGCGTTAGAAAGCCAAATCAGGGCGAACACTGTTCCCAGGCCCGGCACGCGACGCCAGCCATCGCGCGTCACTCGTAGAGCGCCTAATACTAGCAAGGGAAAGAGCGCGCTTGCGAGAAGCTCGGCGAAATCACTCCGATAGTAAACGATCACAAGGTGGTACGGATTTACGGCAAACAGAATGCCGGCCGTCAGTGCCTGCCGATGCGGAAGCCATTCGCGGGCCAATCGCAACATGTTGAAGCCTGCAAGAACAAGCGCGAGCCAAATGAACGTTCCCGGAACGACTCGCCACGGCAGAACTGAGCCCAAACCTGCTCCCAATATCCACGAGCCGGGAGGATAAAAAATGAATCGCGGTTCACCGAAGCCCCAGTTGGCCCACTCCGCCCAACGTGGAAAAACAATTCCTTCGCGCCACTGTCCTGCGACGTCCAGCCAAGATGCGAGGTGGAATTGAAAATCGTGCCCGGAAGCGTTGCCCAGAAAAAACATTGGCAGAATGACGGCCGAAGCAGCCGCTGCTGCGCAAAGCAACGCCACGCGTCTGGAATATTTCATATTATTTACCGGGGTCCCGGGTACGCTGCACAGGGTCTTCCATCGGAGCTGGTTGAATAGGCGAACCCCGTCATCCTTACCTTACGTTAAGGGCTGCGCAGTAGAGAATACAGAATCGCGCCATTTTTATCCTACTATGCGCACCTCACTCTCCTGCACTTAAAGCGCACGACACATACACGCAAAATTCACAATTTTTTAGCCGTCTCGCGGTAGCATGGATTCGATGATCGACGAGCCAAAGGACAGAGACCGTCCAGCGACGGCAGAAGAGTTGAGGCTGGCGGCAAGCGAAGGCCGCGAAGTTCACTGGAAGCGCTGGGGCCCTTATCTCTCCGAACGTCAGTGGGGAACCGTTCGCGAGGATTACAGTCCTAATGGCGATGCGTGGAATTATCTTCCCCACGATCAAGCGCGGTCCCGAACCTACCGCTGGGGCGAAGATGGCATCGCGGGCTTCTGTGATCGCCATCAGCATATTTGCTTCGCGATTGCGCTCTGGAATGAGAACGACGCCATCTTAAAAGAAAGGCTTTTCGGCCTTACCAGCACCGAGGGAAATCATGGGGAAGACGTAAAGGAATACTATTTTTATCTGGATGCCACGCCGACGAGTTCCTACCTAAAATGCTTGTACAAGTATCCGCAGCGACCGTTCCCTTACGATCGGCTGGTTCAAGAAAATGCAAAACGAACGCGTCTGCAACCTGAATACGAATTACTAGATACCGGCATCTTCGCGGAGAACCGATACTTCGATGTCTTCGTCGAGTACGCTAAAGCCTCATCCGAAGATATCCTGATTCGCGTAACGGCTTGGAATCGCGGGCCGGAGCCGGCGCCGCTCCATTTGCTCCCCACACTATGGTTTCGAAATCGATGGGACTGGGGGGAAGGCTACGACAAGCCAGAAGTGTCGCGCGCGCAGGGCCTCGATGGTGGCGAATTATTCGCTGTTAACGAATTTCACTACGGCAAGCGCTGGCTGATAGCCGAAGGCAAGCCCGAACCGCTATTCACTGACAATGAGTCCAACAACGAGCGATTGTTCAATAGCAAAAATACGTCGCCATATGTGAAAGATGCCTTCCACCGTTATCTGATTCAGCGTGAGCGTGGCGCCGTAAATCCCGCCATGACCGGTACGAAAGCGGCAGCCCATCATTCCGAAGTAATTCAACCTGGGAAAAATCTCACCATTCGACTTCGTTTGCTGGACCAAGACCCCACGCAAGGCCACAAATCCGCGCAGGATTTTTTCGGGCCGGCATTCGACAGAATCTTTGAGCAAAGATTGAAAGAGGCGGACGACTTTTACACCCAGCGCGTCGGGCGTTGCGCAAGTGAGGACGCGCACGAGGTGCAGCGTCAGGCTTTCGCGGGCTTGTTATGGGGCAAGCAGTCCTACCACTATGACGTTCGTCGCTGGCTCGAGGGCGACCCGACGCAACCTACTCCTCCGGCGGAACGCCTTGACGGTCGGAATCACGAGTGGACGCATCTCTACAATTCCGACGTGATATCCATGCCTGATAAGTGGGAGTACCCGTGGTATGCGGCGTGGGATTTGGGCTTCCATTGCGTGGCAATGGCTCTCATCGATCCGGACTTCGCCAAAGAGCAGCTCGTGCTCTTCATGCGCGAATGGTACATGGATCCCAATGGCCAATTGCCGGCCTATGAATGGAATTTTTCCGACGTGAACCCGCCAGTGCATGCGTGGGCGGCTTGGCGCGTATATAAAATCGCGACGCGCGTACAAGGAAAAGAAGACCGTGAGTTTCTCGTCCGCATGTTTCACAAGCTGCTGATTAATTTCACCTGGTGGGTAAACCGCAAGGATCCGGAAGGAAAAAATGTATTCGAGGGCGGTTTCCTCGGGCTCGACAACATAGGCGTCTTTGACCGCTCCCAGCCTCTCGGTCCGGGAAATTACATCGAGCAATCGGACGGCACCAGTTGGATGGCGATGTATTGCCTCGATATGCTGGCGATTGCGATGGAGCTAGCTCATCAGGACAGGGCTTACGAAGACGTTGCCAGCAAGTTCTTCGAGCATTTCGTTTATATTGCGCAGGCTATGAACGACATGGGTGGCCAGGGAGTAGGCCTATGGGACGAAAAGGACGGTTTTTATTACGACGTACTGCATTTAGGGAAGTCGACAGCCGTATCGATGAAAGTTCGATCGATGGTTGGCTTGATTCCTCTCTTCGCCGCTGAAGTTTTCGAGCCGGAGGTTTTGGAGAGACTGCCGAATTTCCGCAAACGAATGCAATGGTTCCTGGACCATAATCCGGAAATTGGGAAGCACGTAGATATGAGCCAAAAGACGGAGAAAGGCAGCCGCCTGCTTCTGACTATCGCCAATCGCACGAAGCTTGAGCGCATCTACCGTTACGTTTTCGATGAAAATGAGTTCCTGTCGCCTCACGGAATCCGCGCTCTCTCTAAATTTCATCTCGACCATCCTTTTGTGCTCACGGTGGACGGGCATTCAAGCTCTGTTGATTACGAGCCGGCCGAATCTACCAGCGATCTCTTTGGAGGGAATTCAAATTGGCGCGGGCCCATCTGGTTCCCCCTGAATATTCTGCTGATCGAGTCACTCCAGCGCGTGTACTTTTATTATGGGGACGATTTTAAAGTGGAATATCCCACGAACTCAGGCCGACAGATAACGCTCTGGGAGTCCGCGGCGGATATATCCCGCAGGCTCTCGCACATTTTCCTGCGACGAGACGGACGCCGCGCGGTTTACGGCGACAACTCGCTTTTTCAAGACGATCCTCTATGGCGCGATTTTATTCTCTTCTACGAATATTTCCATGGGGATACGGGAGAGGGGCTCGGCGCCAGCCACCAGACGGGCTGGACTGCCTTAGTGGCGAAACTGCTGCAGCAAAGCGGGGAGTGAAGCGCGGGGTTCCGCAAGCGGCCCCTTCCGTGGCCTAGGTGTTGGGCGCTTTGGCTTCCACGAGTTCGATCAGCACTTTTTTTCCTTCCTGCGCTGGAGCAAGGAAAAAGTTGATGCGCGTTCCGTTGGCGCCCGCACGGGTTGCGGGATAGATAGGTTGCAACCCAAAACGCGAACGCAGGATGTCCGTCGCGCGGCCCACGTCGCCTACATAGACTTCAATCTGTTGAATTCCTTCTCCGAATTTCTCCAAATACCGGGCGATAGCGCCCTGGCCACCGGGTTGGCGCGTGGTCAAAATATCGAGTTCGACGTGAGTCTCGAAGTGCAATTCAAATTCCCTGGCGTCCTGGTCGGGAGGGACATCGGCGAGCGGCGCAAAATAGTTTGCCGCGCGGATTTTCTCGAAGGTTTCAGGCTGTACGGCGATACCCACTACGATGGATGCTGGCCCCAATACTGATCTACCCGGTGGTGTCTTTTGTTCAGAGGGCAAAATAAGGGCGCGAAAATCAGGCTCTCCGAGCCATTGTTTTAGCAGGGGTGTGCACATACTGCTGCCGGCGAGATAAAGGCGCGTCGCAGCGTCCGCTCTGTTTTGCGGATCGCGATCCGCGAGTAGAGGAATCCAGCGAGTGATGTCTACCGTGTCTGTCACGTCCGCAACCGCCAATTAGGGGGTGGCGTGAGGAGGTTGAACCGCGTTGATATTGGAAAGTGCAACGTAAGTTGTTTTTCCAGGAGGCACGGTGATGCGTACGTCCCATTTCTGCTGGGCGTCGCCCGCTTGCGCGCTGATATCGAGCGTGCTCAGCCAATACGTTCCCGGAGCGATTCCGTGCAGCAGCCCTTGTCCTTCCAAATCTGTTTCCGTGCGCGCGACAAGGTACTTTGATTTCGCAAGGTCAATGGTGTGACGATGAAGCTCAGCCGCGCTGTTCGCGTTGATCGTATCCCACTTATGGCCCGGGTTCACGTCTTCCAGAGAAAGGTCGATTCCATCCGTGCTCTTGGGATTTAGGACCAGGAACGCGCGGATGGCCGCGTGATACTGTTTCACCTGCTCGTCATACTTCGCCGGATTTTTCTTCTTCTCGGCGGGCGTGTATTTCGGGACGGGGAAGGGAACGGTTTGATCTCCGGACATTCTATCGACATAGGCCTTATAGAATTCGGGCACGTTCATCACATCGTCCGCGTTAAGTTTTTTGATGAAGTCCTCGCCGGCCAGATTTACCCAGTGATTTTTCTTCATCCAGGCTTTCAATTCCTTCGAGACGTCGAGTTTATCGATGAAGGCATCCATGGGCACCAACGGATAGGTGACCGCCGCTTCCTTGCCGATCTCATCGAAGCTCTTGCTCAAGAGGTAGAAGGTAATTCCACGCACGGGTTCGTCTGTGCCGCTAGAGGGCGTCGCTTTTGCGACGAACTCGACCGTGGCTTTTTGGGCAGCGGCGCGGGGTGCCGAGGCCAGAATCGCAGAAACCAGGAAACAGGAACTCCAGATCGCAATTTTCATGATGTTCATCGTAGCAGAATGGCAAGCCCGCAGGTATGAGGTGGTCGTGATGGTAAACCCCTCGCGCCGAATTTCTAAAGAATCTTTCGGCTGAGAAAACAATTTCAGAGAGACCAAATGTGATAGGGAGAAATCAGTAGAGGCGGAACTGCATTTCAACATTCATGCGCACTGGCGCCGGCTTTCCATTCGGGCCTAGAGCTGGCTTAAACCGCCAGGTTCGGATCGCCTTGACGGCATTTTCATCAAGGCCGAGCCCCAGACCCTTCACCACGTGAATATCTTCGGTGTGACCATCAGGCATAATAACTATCGCTAAAGTAACAGTTCCCTGGTACTTGGCCTTTACAGCTTCGTCGGAGAATTGGGCGTTCGGGCAATACACGCAGACTGGTACGCCGTATCCGCCCGTCCCAGCGCTAAAATATCCGCCTCCGGTTCCTCCGCCTTCACCCGGCCCAACGCCGCCGCCGCTTCCGCTTCCAATTCCCGTCCCATTGCCAGAGCCAATTCCATTTCCGCTGCCCGGCCCACTGGAATCGTTGGTCACCTTGGACATGGGATCGCCCCAGTTCGACATATTGGGGCTGGCTAATTTCGTGTCCGGCATCCCGATAACAGTCGGAACTGCCGCGAATTTAGGATTGTCCGGCGGTTTCACTTTGGGCGGCACGATTTGCGTCAAACTGAACTTCGGAGCTTTGCCTCTGCTAGCAGGGAGTAACTCGTGCGATCCGCCGCCACCGCCACCGCCGGCCTTCTTAGCTCCCGGCGGGAGTTTTGGAAGATAGGGGGAAGTGATGTCGAGCGGTGTCACAACCATCGTTTTCGCCTGGGTGGTTCCAGGCGACATGAGTCCCGGCAAAAACGGCAGCGCGATGAGCACGATCACTACTACGTGGAATGCCAACGAAAGAGCCTGCACGCGTGTGAACTGAGTATTCTTCGACCAAATCTCCGGTACGGCTACAGGTGTACTGGTAGTTTTCAACGGAGCTAGCTTGCGCGGCGAAATGATGTCGCGAACGTTCTGCCAGAATCCGCCGAGGCTCGAATTCCAGTTAACCAGCAAGTCGGAGTTGACGGGTCCGCGCGGCGCCGAATGAAAAAATTCCTTAAAATTATCGCCAACGCTTTCGCCAAACTCAGGATTCTTGAATACATCCGACTTCGCACCCTTGATGTTGGCGGGGCGCTCGGAGAGGAAATCCTTTATATTGGAGAGGAAGTCTTTGAACGCCGAGGTGCGTACGGGAGAAGGCAGTCGCCCAATTCTGAGTGTTGGCTCGGTGGTTGAGCGGCCAGCGTTGTCGAGTCTGGAAGTAAAGTCTGGCATAGGGCTTACCTAGGAACCCCCGTCACGGCTCTACCTGATATTAGACGCCGGATCACGAAAAAGGATGTACGGCGTCGGGCGGCTGACAGCGTTCCGGATTCATTGTAACATACGGTTCTCAACTGAGGCTTCCAGTTTCCCGGCCTGCATCAGTGGAAAGGGCTTTTATTTCCTATTAGATGGCAAACAAGCGCGACCTGAAGAGCACGCTCAATCTTCCCAAGACAGATTTTCCCATGAAAGCGAAATTGCCCGAGCGCGAGCCGGAGCAGCTTGCCGCTTGGGAAAATATGGGGCTATACCACCGCATCATGGAGTCGCGCGGGGCTGCGCCGCTATTCGTCTTCCACGACGGGCCGCCCTATCCGACGGGCGAAATTCACCTTGGCACGGGCCTGAACAAGATTCTGAAAGACATGATCGTGAAATCAAAGACCATGGCCGGGTTCCGAACGCCGTACGTTCCCGGATGGGATTGCCATGGCCTGCCCATCGAGACAAAAGTTGAGAAGGAACTGGGCGGCAAGACGGACAAAGTGTCCGCGGCGGAGTTTCGGCGAATGTGCCGGGAATTTGCCCTCGGCTACATCGACGCGCACCGGCGGGAATTCAAGCGCCTAGGTGTATTCGGCCAATGGGAAAAGCCGTACCTTACGATGGATCCGAGTTATGAAGCTTGCGTGGCGAGCGCCTTCCTCTCATTTCTCGAGAAAGGCTACATCTATCGGGGACTGAAGCCGGTTTACTGGTGTATCTACGACCGCACCGCTCTAGCGGAAGCCGAGGTGGAATATGAGGACCACACCAGCCCATCGATCTGGGTGAAATTTCCTGTGGTGCCAGGCGATAAAGCGACGAAGCTCGGGGTCGGCGCGGATGTCAGCGCACTCATCTGGACCACAACACCATGGACGTTGCCGGCTAACCGGGCGCTCGCGTTTCATCCGGATTACGAATATGTTGTAGTGAATTCTGCCGCCGGCAAACTCCTGCTCGCGGAAGAAAGAATGAGCGACCCGGAGTTGACGGTGCTGCTGGGGTTGGAACCGGGCGCTCGATTCACGAAAGTTGGAAAGGGACGCGAACTCGAAGGCGTGCAGTTTCAACATCCGTTCCTGAAAGAGTTGCGCGTGCCTGCCGTACTCGCTGATTACGTCACGCTGGATCAGGGCAGCGGAATCGTTCACACCGCTCCCGGTCATGGTGCCGAAGACTTTGCAACCGGCCAGAGATATGGGCTGGAAGCCTATGCTCCTCTCGATGATGACGGCCGCTTTGTCGAAGGCTTGCCGGAATACAAAGGCAAGACGGTGTTCGAAGCGAATCCCGCGATCATTTCGCTGCTGACGGAACGTGGGATGCTGGTTGGCGAAAAGAAATTCTCGCACAGCTATCCACATTGCTGGCGCTGCCATGAACCAGTGATTTTTCGCGCCACTGAACAGTGGTTCATACAACTCGATGCCGGCAGCGCAACGGTTCCCGCCCCGAAGGCGCCCGCGCTCCGCGGCCGCGCGCTGGACGAAATCAAAAAAGTTAAGTGGTTGCCGGCATGGGGTGAAGAGCGCATCCACAACATGATCGTCGACCGGCCGGACTGGTGCATTTCGCGCCAGCGCTTCTGGGGAATACCGCTGATCATTTTCTATTGCGACGCTTGTGGGAAAAGGCTCGATGATTTCAAAGCTCTGCGCAACGTGATCCCGTTTTTTGAGCGCGAAGGCGCGGACGCATGGTACACGCATTCGGCCGAGGAGCTGTTGCCTCCAGGCACGAAGTGCTCGTGCGGTAAAGCAAAGTGGCGTAAAGAGTCCGATATTCTCGATGTGTGGTTCGAGTCCGGCTCAAGCAATTTGGCGGTGCTGCAGAAGAGAGAAGGAAAGCCGCGCGCTGATGTGTATCTCGAGGGCCCGGACCAGTTTCGCGGGTGGTTCCAAAGCTCGCTGATGGTTGCGATTGGCGTGGATGGTATGCGTCCGTACGATCAAGTCGTCACGCACGGTTGGACGCTCGACGAAAAGGGCCGTCCCATGTCGAAGTCGCTCGGAAATGCCATGGAGCCCAAGGAAATTTGCGAGAAGTGGGGCGCAGACTTGTTGCGCGTTTGGGTTTCATCGCAGGACTACACGGCGGATGTTCGGCTGTCCGACGCAACGATGACACAGCTTGCCGAAGCATATCGCAAAATCCGCAACACGTTCCGGTTTGCACTGTCTAATCTTTACGATTTCGATCCGGAGCGCGACTCGGTTCCGGACGCCGACTTATGGGAAATGGACGCCTGGATGTTGCGGCGGACCGGGGTGCTCGCGCGCCAATGCCAGGAGTGGTATGCCAATTTTGAATTTCATCGCGTATACCACGCGCTGCACGATTTCTGCACTGTGGACTTAAGCGCATTTTATTTCGACGTGCTGAAGGATCGGCTTTACACGTTTGCACCGAAGAATCTAGGACGCCGCTCGGCGCAAACCGCCGTCTATCGCATCGCGAGCGCTCTCGTGCGTCTGATCGCCCCCACTCTGGCGTTCACTTCGGAGGAGGTTTGGAAGCACTTGCCGCCTTCTAGTTCGAAAACCGACAGCGTGCACATGTCTTTGTTTCCTGCGGCCGAGGATCTCGAAGGGGTGCTCGACACTTCGCGCTCTGCGGCTTGGGAGCGGCTCCTCAAGGTTCGCGAGGGAGTATTGCGAGCGCTCGAGCCCGCCCGTGCTGCAAAAACAATTTCCGGAGGGCTCGAAGCTCGGGTCACCCTCGTAGCGACTGGCGAACTTCTGGATCTGCTGCGCAAATACTCCTCGTACTTGCCGGGACTTTTTATCGTCTCGCAGATGGAAATTGCCGAAGGCCACTTGGATGGCGCTGTTCCAGCCGCAGGAATCGAAGAACTTCAAATCCGTATCGAGCGCGCCAAAGGTGCGAAGTGCGAGCGTTGCTGGAATTATTCCACGCATGTAGGAGAGAGCGCGGAATATCCGACACTTTGCGAACGGTGCCTCGCCGCCGTTGCAGAGATCGATCGTGACAGCGGCGTCACCAGCGGGAGTGCGAAGGTTTGACAACTTCCGTGTCGCGTTCCAGCTGGTACGTTTTAGGACTTCTCGCGCTCGCCGCGTTGTTTGGAGATCAGCTCAGCAAATACGCAGTGGGGCGTTTCACGCCCGTCGGATCAACTCGCATTCTCATCCCGGGCTTGCTGAACCTAATACATACGAACAATCCGGGCGTCGCATTCGGGTTATTCGCAGATTCGAGCACGCCTTGGCTTGCTCCCATGCTGATTGCGTTTTCTGTGGCCGTTATTGCCATGCTGGTTTGGTTGCTGGTAACCGGCCGTGCGGGAGGAAAGCTCGCGCAATGCGGACTCGCGCTCATTTTGGGTGGCGCGACAGGAAACGTTTTGGATCGAGTTACGCGGCATAGTGTTACTGATTTTATCGACTTTTATATCGGCAGCCATCATTGGTATACATTCAACATTGCTGATTCGGCGATAGTGATCGGTGCGGGTCTCGTGATTCTGGAACTCTTTCGCGATTGGCGGCATCCTAACCAAGGACGAACTTAGCAATGCATCCCATTCTTTTCCATTTCGGCGGAATTAACGTGTACTCGTACGGCGTGCTAGTCGCTTCCGGAGTGCTCACCGGACTATGGTACTCGCGCAAGAGAGCTCCTCACGCCGGCCTCGATCCTGACAAAGTCTGGAACATGGGGATTTATACGGTCCTGTGCGCGCTTCTGCTGGCAAAGATCTGGCTCATTCTGAGCGACTGGGGCTACTACCAGGCCAATCCACGCGACATTTTCAGCTTGAACACGTTTCAATCCGGCGGCACTTTTTACGGCGGCATCGTAGGCGCCCTTCTGATGATCGGCTTATATTCGTATTTCCAGAAAATGCCGCTACTGCCGGTGATGGACACCTTGGTGGCAGGGTTGCCGCTCGGTCACGCGATTGGCCGCTTGGGTTGTTTTGCGGCTGGATGCTGCTACGGCAAACCGACGACTGTGCCCTGGAGCGTAACCTTCACGAATCCGCTTGCCGAGCAATTGGCTGGAACGCCGCTCGGAGTTCATTTACATCCCACGCAGCTCTACGAAGCCGCCGCTGAATTTCTTAATTTTCTCATCCTCGTTTGGATCGGCAAACGCCAGCGCTTCACCGGTCAAATCGTCGGCACCTATTTCCTTCTTTATGGAGTTGAGCGGTGCGTGATCGAATTCTTTCGAGGCGATCCGGGACGCACGATGATGTTCCACGATACGATCTCACTGATGCAGGTAGTCAGTCTCGCGTTAATCACTACAGGCGCGTTTCTTTGGTGGCGCGGGTTGAGAAAGGGCGCACCCATCGCTTCCGTCTCCGCAGCGCGGACCACGGCCGCGCGCTAGATGCGGTTTTTCTCTAAACCGCAAGTACTCAACGAACGCACACTCTGACATGCCTGATTATTTCGATTCTGACGACGACGCTTCCGAGCACGACGACACCTTCGCCATTGACGAAGAAACCGCAGGCCAGCGCTTAGACCGTTTTCTCGCGACGCACCTGAGCGATATAAGTCGGACCCACGTGCAAAGTCTCATCGACGACGGACGCGTTCTCGTGGATGGCTCTGCGAAGAAATCCTCGCATCGCCTCGAGGCTGGCGAAACAATCACCGTAAATATTCCCGCCCCGCCGCTTCCGGGCGTGGAAGCGGAAAATATTCCGCTGGATATCATTTACGAAGATGAGGACGTCGCGGTGGTAAACAAACCGGCTGGAATGATCGTCCACCCTGGCGCGGGAGTGGACAGCGGCACCTTGGTCGCAGCATTGTTGCACCGCTTTGAGGGAGGCAAGGGCTTGTCGACAGTAGGCGGACCTCTTCGGCCAGGAATCGTGCATCGAATCGACAAAGGAACCTCGGGTGTCTTATTGATTGCCCGGACAGATATGGCTCACTTAAAACTTGTCGAAGATTTTCAGGAACGGCGGATTGAGAAGACTTATCTGGCATTGCTGCATGGCAAGCTAAAAGGCAAATCTGGGGTTGTTGAGTTGCCCATCGCCCGCGACCTGCGCCGGCGTTCGCGCATGACTGCTCGCCGGCGGGAAGGCCGCGAGGCGCGCACCGACTGGCGATTGCTTCAAGGCCTCGGCAACTTTTCATTTATCGAAGCGGGTTTGCATACGGGCAGAACGCACCAGATTCGAGTGCATTTCTCCGCACTTGGATGTCCGGTTGTAGGCGACACGGTTTACGGCGCGCCGCGCCAGGAGCGTATCGGCAAAGAACTCCTGCCTCCGCTGGAAAGGAATTTTCTCCACGCGGCCCGGATTGCTTTTAATCATCCGCGGTCCGGCAAGCGAATTGAGTGCCGCGCTCCGCTGCCGCCCAATTTGGCGGCGTATTTTCGGGATTTGGGCCGAGCTGAAAAAATACCGTCCAGTGTGATTGACGCTGGCTTGCGGGAGTTCCTATAATTGACCATCTTGAAACCATTGCGCATTTTCCTTGGGCTGGTAGCATCGCTTCTAATTTCGGCGTCCGTCGTGTATGCACAGCAACCTACTCAGCCGGCAAATCCGCCGCCGCGACCGTCATGGAGCGCTCCTCCTTCTCAGGCTCCTGAACCGGCACAAAAACCTCCTGCTGCGCCGAATCCCGCGGATCCCGGGCAAGCGGCGCAAAACAAGATGCCGCCGATCGTTTCGACCACCGGCTTGGTTCACCTGGTCGCTACTGTCACCGACCGCCGCCATAATTTCGTCACCGATCTCGAACAGAGCGATTTTAAGATTCTGGAGGACAACACACCGCAGGACATTCGATTCTTCGGACGCGAAACCGATTTGCCGCTGCGTATAGGAGTGCTACTGGACACCTCCAATAGCATTCGTCCTCGTCTGGCGTTTGAACAGGACGCCGCTATTGATTTCCTCGATGGTGTGATCCGCAGAAATAAAGACATGGCGTTTCTGATGACGTTCGATAATGAACCGGATGTCATCCAGGATTACACCGGGGATCTGGGTCTGCTAACAGCTGCGATTCGCAAACAACGCGCAGGAGGAGGAACTGCGCTGAACGACGCAATTTATCGAGCCTCCGAAAAGCTCTCGAATCCGCCTCTGCCCAGCGGACCGAATCCGGAGGTGCGTCGCGTGATTGTTGTGATCAGCGACGGCGATGACAATTTGAGCGATCACGCGCTTAGCGACGCCATTGAATCCGCTATTCGAGCGGAGTCTGCCATCTATGCCATCAGCACGAACACGGACTGGCTCTCCATCAGCGGCGATAAACCACGCAAGATTCATGTGGAAGGCGGAGACAAGATACTTGAGGAATATTCGGAGCAAACTGGCGGCCGCGTTTTCTATCCTTACAAAGTCGAAGACCTTGCGCAGTCATTTGTGGATATTGGAACGGAATTGCGCAGCCAGTATTTCATCGCCTATTCGCCGAAAGATGCGGAAGTGGCAGGCAAATATCGCAAGATTGAGGTTGAGACCGACCGCAAGGGTCTTGCCGTTCGAACGCGCAAAGGCTATTACTCGGTCGCCCCATCGCTTCCAGGGAAATAACGAAAACTTCGATTTAGGCGCAATTTGTCCTTCCAGGAATGCAATTGAAAGAGGAGGATCCGCTCAAGTTACCGCCTAAGTCATTAATCTTCAGAGCGGGACGAGTATAAAGCGCGTTTTATTTAAATGGCGCGTAGTAACCTCGGCGCGCAAGAACCTTAACGTCGGGCCGAGAGATATCGACCTTAATTTTCCTGAAGGTTCCATCATGCTTGTCGTTGGTGGGGTAGTAACCGATCACATATTGCGAACGCAGCTCTTCTGAGATTACGTCAAACGCTTTCTCCAGCGTCTTCTCATTGTGAACGTTGATTACGCGGCCGCCGGTGTCATCGGACATCTTTCGTGCCACTCCCGGGCCGCCTCCGAACCCTTGATAGAAACCAGAATCCGAAATTAGAAGCACGTGGATAACTGAGTCAGCTCGCTGGCAAGCTTCAACGGCATCCTGCAATCTAAGTTTGCTGCCGTTGTCTTCCGCGTCTGTCATCAGGATTACCGCTTTGCGTCCGGCCTCCGTTGCAAGCTCGTCGTGGCACGCCAGATAAACAGCATCATAGAGATTCGTTCCGCCGGAATTATTTCCCTGCGGAATCGTGCCCGGCGTCACTACGCCCCCGCCTCCCACGGAATTTACAGTCGTCCGGCGGATGGCGCGTTCGAGGACGTTAGTATCTTCTGTAAAATCAGCGAGCAAATCGGCATCGAAGTCGAAGCTGATGACCATGGCTTCGTCCTTCTTGCGCATCACTTCCCGTAAAAAACGCGAAGCCGTATCCTGCTCCGCTCCGATCACGTTGTACATGCTGCCGCTTGTGTCGATTAAGAGGCCGAGCGTGATCGGCATATTCACTTCTTTCGAGAAGAAGGCAACCTCTTGCGGCTGACCGTCTTCAGAGACTTTGAAGTCGTTTTGCGTCAGGTCGGAAATGATGCCGTTTTTCTTATCACGCGCGGTAACAAAAACATTGACCAGGTTGGTCTCTCTCTTCAGGGTTTGCGGTGACTGCGCGGGTTGCTGTTGACCCTGCTGCGGGGGAGCGGGCGATTGGGGTGTCGCCGCCAGTAAAGCAGGCCAGGACGTTCCGTCGGCAGGCGAGGCTCCGCCTGCAACGCAATACCCAGCGAGAGCCAGTGTAAAAAAGCCTGCCACGAGGCGGGTCAGCCGCATTGTATAATCTCCCCAGATTAGGTGCGCTACGTACGATGCAGTTAGCGCGTGGCCGGATGTTTGGCCGCTGTTTCGAGACATGAACTTTTGGTCCGATATAGGGACCGGCGATTCACCAGCAACAGTTCGCAGCGCGGCCGAAAGGCGCGAAACGAGATATGCCAATGACGCGAATCATGCTATCGATTGCTATTGTATTACTTCTTTGCGTTTCAGCACACGCGCAGCAGCCTATCCAGCCCGGCACGCCGCAGCCTTCGGCTCCTCCAGCGCCGATACAACCAGGACAGACCGCACCCCCGAGCAAGCCGGCGCAAAACCCTCAGGCCGCGCCGTCGACAGCGGCTGCGCAGCAAGGGGATACCCGCACGCGCATCAAGATAAGGACGGAACTTGTCATTGTGCCGGTTACGGTGAAAAACCGCGATGGGGGACTTGTTGGCGATCTTCAGCGCGATGAATTCCGCTTGTTCTCCGACGGAGTTGAGCAGCAGATTGTGTTATTCGACTCGCAACCGTTTCCGCTTTCCGCGGTGGTCCTGCTCGACAACGACCTCGCGGAAAAGGAAGCCGAACAAGTGAAGAAGAGTCTGGACGCGATCGCCGGCGGATTTGGGCCGAATGACGAAGTGGCTTTGGTCACCTATGCAGAATTTCCCGAGACTGTCTCTGATTTCTCTTTCAACAACGATGCTCTTTTTACCGCGCTTAAGCGCCTGGATCTGACGTCTCATAGTGCCACGATTATCAACGATCCCACGACTGCGGGTCCGATTATCAACGGACAGACGCAACCGGATGGGACTGGAACTACGGGGCAGGGCGGCGTACAGGTGCGCGGCTTTGGAAAAGCCGCTACCCACAACTCTTTGGACGACGCCATTTACGCCGCGGGGCAAATGTTGAAGGGACGCGGGCGCGACCGCCGAAAAATAATTTTCCTCATTACGGACGGCAACAATACTCACAACAACCAGCACTCGTTCAACGAAACTTTGCACTCGCTTCTTCTCGCCGACGTTTCCGTTTTTGCTATCTCCGTCACTCATCAGACCCCAATTGGGCGTTCCATCATTCAGCACGGTGTGGCGGAGATTGACAAGTATGCTGCTGCTACGGGAGGAGACACGTTTTACGCCGCGAGGGAAAATGGGTTGTCGCGTCTCTATGCGGAAGTCACCGAACAAGCTCGAAACGTGTACACCATCACTTTTGCTCCTCGGGAAGCGGACCGTGCGAAGGACTATCACACCATCGAAGTGCGGGTCCGGCGTCCGGACTTGGACGTAACTGCGCGGCAAGGCTATTTCCAGGCTGGACTGCAGTAATTCTGTTTGCGCAGCAGGGGCGAACGCGCGAGCGCGGTTCGTCTTGCGTGATGCTTCACCCCACCGTTTCGAGATCATCGCGATTTATTTTGCCGGTTGAATTGAAATCAATTGTTCGTGCGCGGGGCACAGCGGTTTGTAATCGCAATATACGCAGAGGAAACTGGGTTTGGCGGGGAACTCGCCGGCGCGAATTTGGTCAGCCACTTCGTAAATAGTTTGTTTGGTTTTTGCGAGCCCTTTGGCGTCACGCTCGCTCGCGACGGCTTCATTGGTGGTCAGGTTGTAGAACACCAGGCGTTCCGGCTTGAGTTCGAGCACTTCTTCGGCGGCCAGGGCATAGACGCTTAGCTGCAAACTGTCTTTAGCCCTTTTGGCGTCCTTTGGCTTGCCTGTTTTGTAATCCACGATTTCCACTTCTTTCGAGCCCAGCCGGTTCACCTGATCCATGCGGCCTTTCACAATCACGTCGTGATCGAGGTGGAGTTCGAACGACTTTTCCTGGTGGAGCATGTCCGGCGGCGCGTCCATGTATGTGCGGTGAAAACCTTCGAGTTGTTCGCGGCCCGCCTTGCGGTACTCCTCTTCCTGATAATCGTCGGGAAAGCCCATGGAGCGCCATTCGCGATCGTAAACTGCCATCACATCTTGGAGAGGAAATTTCCCGTGTTTGGCTATGCCGCCGGCAAATTCTTTGATTGTGGTGTGCATCACGCTTCCAAAAGTCATGGTGGCGCGCGGGCCGCCGCGAATGCTCCACAGATTTTGAAACAGGTACTGCATGGGACATTTGCAGTAACACTCGATAGCGGATGCGCTGAGCTGAAGAGGTTCGGCTACCGGCGGATGGTAAGCCTTGGCCCAGAGCGCGACGTGAGAGTAAGCGCGGGTGTTTTCGTCCTGGCCGATAGTTGCAGCGAACAATTGCGCGGGGTCGGAAGACTCGGGCGCCGACCCGGTGGTTTCCTGCGACGGCGGCACGGTGACTTGTGGCGCAGACTGCGCGATATCATTTTTTTGTATTTGCGCGTTTCGGAGGAAATCTTCCAGAAAAAGTGAAGGCTTTTTCCACTTGCTGTTTACTGTCGAAAGGGTCAGGCGCTGCCGCGCGCGCGTGAGAGCGACATAAAACAAGCGCCGCTCTTCCTGAATCTGGAAATCTCCGGTCGGCTTTTCTTCTTTCATCATTTCGGGAGGGAATTCGAACTTGGCGGGCCTGGCGTTCGAGGGGAAGTCGTTTTTATTGAGGTGCATGATGAAAACGTGTGGGAATTCGAGTCCTTTGGCCGAGTGCACGGTCATCAATTGCACGGCATCGTCAGCCGATTCTTCATCCAAACAGACGTCGCCGGAGGCTTCGGCGAAATAGTCCAGGTACTCGATGAAATCGCGCAGGTATTTGCCTTCGCCTTTCTGCTCCCAGTCTTTTACAAACTGCACGAAGCGTTCGAGGTAACGGCGGTCGGCTTCAAAGGGAAGCGGGGCAAGTTCGAGCGCGGAGATCAACTCGTCCAGCACCGAGGTGGCGGACGCTTTGCGCGCCAACTTTCGGAATCGCGCCAGAAAACTCACGAGTTCGGGCAAGCGCGATGCTTCGGAGGCGAATTGCAATTCGCTCTGCGCTGCGTCGATTTCGTCGTTAAGCGGGCGGCGACGATTCTTTTCGGCTCGTTCCGCGAGGCGGACCAGGTCGCGGGGCTGAAGTTTCCAGTACGGCGCTGCGAGAACTCGCGCGCAAGCGACATTGTCCGACGGCACAGCGATGAGCCTCAGATACGCGAGCAAATCACGGATTACGGTGCTGGACAGAATCGAGAATTTCTTGATGACGAAGGGGATTTTCCTCTGTTGCAGCGCTTCGATGAGGCGTTTCACGTGAGCGTGCTTGCGATAGAGCACGGCGAAGTTGCGCCAGGAATTTCCCGGAACGTGCAGGCGTTCAATTTCCGAAGCGATCCAGTGCGCTTCTTCTTCGGGGCGGACGAATTCGGTGACGCGAACTTTTTCGCCGTCGGAATTGTCGGTGGTTAGAGTTTTTGGAGGGAGCAGCGGCGATTTTTCGTTGTGCGAAATCACTTCGCCTGCAACGCGCAGGATTCGCGTGGTGGAACGGTAATTCTGCGTCAGCGGGGCGATGAAGCGGCGCACGCCGTCGGTAAGGTTCTTGTCGGTGACTCCGCAGAAGCGTTTCAGGAAAATGGTGAAACTGCCGAAAGACGCTCCGCGAAAACGGTAGATAGCCTGATCGTCATCGCCGACCGCGACAATGTTTCCGCGTTCGCCGGCGAGCAGCCAGAGCAGCTCCAACTGGACGATGTTGGTGTCCTGAAATTCGTCCACCAGAATGTATTGAAACTGATCGCGCAAACTTTGCAGAAGTGCGTCGTCAGTTCGCAACAGTTGCACCGTTTGCATCAGTTGGGCGCCGAAGGTGAGCAGGTTTCGCTCGCGCAACAGCCGTTCGCTGACGCGGTAAACGTGCGCGAGTTCGTCCTGCCGTGCTAGTTCTTGCTCTTCAAGTTTCCGCGCATCAGGATCGAGCAATTCTCGCCGTTGAATATAGGCTTGCCGGGACTTGTCAACGTGGCGCTGATAGTCATCGGGCGTGACCAGTTCGTCCTGGCAGCGCGAAAAGAATTTCAGGAAGTCGTTGAGGAATTCGCCGGGCTCGGCCAAGCGCCTGAAATGTTTCAGGTCAAGCTGCGCAATGTGACGTCGCAGCAGAATCCAGTGGTCGATGTCCTCGAGCACTTTCAAATCCGGGTTGGCCACGCGAAGGATTTTTTCCAGGCAGAAATTGTGAAAAGTGCTGAGCCAAATGCCTTCGGCGCGTTCGCCGACCGCTTTCACTACGCGAGACTTCATCTGACCGGCGGCTTTGTCTGTGAAGGTGAGGCCAAGGATGTTTTCGCCGGCAAGCTCGGTATTCGATTCCAGGAGATGCCTAATGCGTTCGGTGATGACGCGCGTTTTTCCGGTTCCGGCGCCAGCGACAACGAGGAGCGGACCTTCGCCGTGCTCCACGGCGCGACGCTGCTGAGGGTTGAGCGCGGAGAGGCTTTCACGGGGGGTCGTCATAGACATAACACAGCTATATTAGCGGAATTTAGAGTGTAGAGGTTACGCTTTTCTTTCGCCTGCCAGCTTCGGATATCGAGGGTTGCAGCCGGACGCACCGCACGTGACGTTCCAAATTGGGAAATGTAGCTGACAGGTCCTTTCGATAGCACTTTATGCAGGACGATCCGGGTAGATCACCTTGGGGAATCGAAGATGGATTAGAAGTGCGCAGATAGCGAAAACGATAAATACCAAGATGCTGCCTTCGGGGCCCGCTGAACCTCCGGTTAACCAATTTGGGCCTTGGACGGAGGTGTTCAAATATCGACCAACGCCGAGAACGCCGCTATCGGGAGTTCCGTAGAAGAAGGTTTCGGCCCAGTCCCAGGCTGCGTGGAAGCCGAGGGCGAACCAGAGATTGCCGGTGCGGCGGAGGGTGAAACATAAAAGCAAACCTACCGCAACGACTTGCAGGATGCCGAGAATGTTTTCTCCGGGATTGGCCAAGTGGGCTGCGCCGAACAACCGAAGTAAACAAAGCCGCCGGCCAGAAGCGAATGCGGCGGGAGAAAGAGAAAAGCCAGTAACCGCGAAAACCCAACTCTTCGCTGACGGACACGGCAAGAAATACGACAGCCCAGCCAAGGGCGTAACGAAAAACTGCGCCACCTGAGAGGGCCACGGAGTCGATCTGGAAGTGATCTGACAGGTGGAGAATCAGGAGCAGAGCGGAAAGAGCAGCGAAACCCCACAGCGAACCTTCCCAAAATCTCTTCCCGAATGCCCGACGAGGAGGAATGCCGTAATCGTCGAGAGGACGCCTTTCCATGCGGGATACGATCCAGGTTGCCAGGACGACGAAAAACGAAATGATGGTTTTGATAGGTAATTCGCTCTGAATCGTGAAGACGGAACCGGCGGGTTGAATCCAGTGATGGAATGCCCAAACAAAAGGAAGCGGAAGAATGAATCCTATGGCGACCCAGATGAAAAGGCGATTACGGTCGGCGCGTCCCCAGGGCCGAGGCGACTCGGTTGGCAATTCTTTAGCGGGGTCTGGACCGGGCTCGACAGTCAAGAACATGTCTCCTGTTGGGAGCAAGATTCCAGTGACTAGCCGGGATGTTCACGGAACAGTGGAAAGATTACTTGTGAACGACACCACAGGCGATGCGATCACCGGAGTTACCGGATGGATCCGTTTTCATGTCGTCGGCTTTTGCGTGGATCACGAGTGCTGTGCCGCCGTTAGTGAAAAGCGAGTGAGCGTCATCGCTGAAGTTTACGTCCTTGTCGGTGACGCGTACTCTTGCTTTTCCGTCGGCGCCGACGGTGAAGTTGGGCATGTCGCCGGCGTGATGGCCATCGGGATTGTCGAAGCCGTGCTTCTTGCCGTCCGGATTGAAATGCGGGCCCGCGGATTTGAAGTCCGGCCCTTCGCATTTCGCGACCTGATGGAAGTGGATCGCGTGTTCACCCGGCGGGAGATTTTCGAGGTTGAGGTCCAGGCCGACTCCTCCTCCCTGATTTTCGTACAGGACTACGGTTCCGACACTTTTGCCTTGGGCATCCGTCATGTGAACGACTGTTTTGGCCGCGATTGACAGCGCGAAAGCGACGATGCAAAGCGGCAGGGCGATGCCCAATACTCGGTTGAGTTTCATGCGGGAATTATAGACCCGGGCGCTTTTGCTAGGCAAGATTTCAAGTGCGGCGCACTCAGAGAAGTCAAAAGAGCCGGCGGGACCCCTTCCGCCAACCTCACGACAAGCCGGCGCTACGAAAAGCTGAAGCCCGATTAGTTGAGCGACGCCAAGTACTGATGCCTGGCGCAGCATGCTGCGCCTCTACGGAGTCCGGGGAATTGTTGGCGCTTTGCCCAGCGGGAACAGAATTCAAAAGGGGCCGGCGGTACGAAAACCGAGCGGGCTCATCCATAGGGTGAGAGTTGCGAAGATCTCGGCTTTGAACTGCCGAAGTCGGAGCGATTGGAACTGTATTAAACTTCGGGCATGGGTTCCTACGGGCTTATGAGGACATTGATGAAGGATCGGAACAAGCGGCGGATTTCATGCCGCGCTTTCGCGGGGTTTCTGGTTTTCTTGGTGAGTTTTGCCGCTCCCGTGTTTGCACAATCGCAGCGGGTAACGGCTGCAATCGCGAGCGATCCGGCGCCGGATAAAGCGAATCCTGCTTCGATGGAGACGGTGCAGGTGCCGAGTCACGGGGCGTTGCTCAATGGACTTGTTTACGTGGCGGCGGGAGCGGGGCCGCATCCCGCGGTGGTGTTGCTGCACGGTTTTCCGGGCAACGAGAAGAATCTTGATTTGGCGCAAGCGATCCGGCGTGCGGGGTGGGATGTTTTGTACTTCAACTATCGCGGATCGTGGGGCTCGCCGGGAGATTTTTCATTCGCGCATGCAATGGAAGACACAGAGGCGGCGATTGCTTTTCTGCGCGATCCGGGTATGGCGAAAAAGTTGCGCGCGGATTCGTCGCGAATTGTGCTGATCGGTCACAGCATGGGCGGATTTATGGCGAGCTACGGCGCAGCTCAGGACCCGGCGATTCGGGCCATCGGCCTGATTTCGGCGTGGGACATTGGGCAGGAAGGGTTGGCGGCGGTGAAGCCGGGGAACGAAGAAGCAGCGGTGAAGCCGTTGGCTGCTTCTCTTGCTGAAGATGGACTGGCGCCGCTAGCTGGTTGCACGGCGGAAAGTCTGGCTCGCGAAATTCTTGCGAACCGCGCACGGTGGGAATTCGTGGGTTACGCGGGGAAGCTTGCGCCGCGTCCGGTGCTGATCACGACTTCAAATGATGGGCTTGCTCCTTCGGAGGGCGCGCTTGCGGATGCGTTGCGCAAAGCCGGCGACGCGAATGTGCACCTCGTTCATATCGCTACCGACCATGGGTATTCGGACCATCGCATCGCGTTGGAGACGGCAGTGATCGAGTGGCTGGAAGCCCTTCCGAGAACGTAGCTAGTGCCTCAGAGTCTTGGCTATGGTCTTAAGTTCAACAGAAAAATTCTCATGTCTGTCAGAACACATTTACGCATCTTTATCAGCGGAGCCTCAGGGGTTAAAACCTCTTCGGTGCGGATGGAGATACGGCACGGCTGAAGCCATGCCCTGACGGCACGGCACGCCTGAGGCCACGCCCTCAGGATTCGTCAAGTTGGGGCACGTCCAATCGCGCGGCGAATTGCGGTTGTGCCATGCGCGTCCTATACTGCCTCGCGACAACTTATGAGTGCTAAAGCTCCGATTGTGCGTGAACCTCGATGGCCCGCGGTGGTGGCGATGTTGGCGGCGGGGTGCGTGTATTGGGCGCTGCCGGAACCGCTTTCAGTGGGGCCGAGTTGGTTGCTGCTGGCGATTATCCTGGTGCTCACTATTCCGCTGGTGATATCGAACCATCGAGGGCATTTCAACGTCGCACGGATTTTAACCTTCACGGTGAATGGCGCGATTACGATAGGGATGGTTGCTTCGCTGGCTTTTCTGATTCAAGGCATTCCGCATCATCGCGATCCGGCACAAACGCTGTTGCGTGCGGCGACAGCGCTGTGGGTGACCAACGTGTTGGTGTTTGCGCTGTGGTACTGGAAGCTGGATGGAGGCGGGCCGCTGAATCGCGAGACCAGGCGCGGACGCGTTGAGAGTTCATTTCTATCCCGCAAATGCTGAGCCAGGAAGGCGGAGATGCGTCGTGGTCGCCGCGTTTTATGGACTACTTGTTTCTTGCGTTTAATACCAGCACGGCTTTTTCGCCGACGGATACGGCTGTGCTTTCGCGTTGGGCGAAAGCGGGGATGATGACGCAATCGCTGATTTCGTTAACGATTGTTGCGCTGCTGGCGGCGCGAGCGGTGAATGTTTTGTGAGTGCGGTTTCGTGCCGACGAATGGTGATTCGAATTTGCAATTTATAGTCCGGCGGTCTAGCGGCAGTTCCCTCCGTTCCGCGGTAAGTTGCCCGCGTTTCGGCGGGCACAGCATGCTGTGCCCCTACGGATTTAATAAGCGCTTTGGGGCTTTTCTGCGCCAAGCGGTGCGCAGCGCGGCTTCGAGGATGCCTGGCGCGACTTTTGCCAGGCGGACGCGCGTGGAGCCTTTACGTCCCCAACCGCCGGGGACGGGCGAAAAGATTTGCGGCTCGTCTTCGACCATTCCGGCTTGCTGCTCGGGAGTCAGCAGCAGGACGCCGTAGCCTTCCTTCTCGAGACTAAGCGTGGCGAAGATTTTTCCGTTTATACGGAAGTCGGCGCTGCCGAAGTGTGAGCCTTCGACTGCTTCCGGCATACTGAGAGCGATGCGGCGAAAGTCCGAGGCTTTCACTTCGTGGCCACCCTTGCGACGCATTTAGGCAGAGTGCGCTTGCAACTGGCGCTCGTTGAGGGTGTAGAGCGACGGGACCTGCACGCCCAGAATTCCCAGGTACACGTAGATTTGGCCGCGGTGGTGGATTTCGTGTTCGAGCATGGAGCGCAGCAGCTTCCAGGCGGTGATGGGGATGCCTTCGGGCGAGGTGCCTTTCTTCTCGAAGTTCGCCTGGGTCATCCCGCTGAAGATTTCCATCGATTCGGAGTGCATGCGTTCCATGAAGGCGATGACGTTGTCCAAGCCGTCCGCGAGTTCGCGTCCGCAGCCTTTGTAACGGCTGGGACGCGCGCGAGCGCATTCCGCGAAGACGTAGCGCTCGGTGGCGGCAATGTGTCGCGCGAGATCGCCCAAAGTGAATTCGCCACTGCGGCAGGTCCACTCAATTTTATCAGGAGGGATGCAGCGGACAAGGCGCATCGTGCGTCCGCGAATCTGCTCGAAATTGTGAAGAAAATCTTCGCGATCCATGAGGAAACCTCCTACCCGCCGCTGAGGAAAATAATATACCCGGCTGCGGTCGGCGAGAATAGATTCTGAGCAGCGCGGCGAGGCGCAAGCAGTCAATTTGATCGTGTTATCGTGTCGATGGTTTTACTGACTCACTTTGTATCGGGACGGGATGAATAGAATCTGGGAAGGTGTTCAAAAATACAGTTTCAACTCGGTTGTCTGCCTTAATAACCGCTAGATATGACTCCATCGTATCAGTGGGAGCGTTGTCCAAGAATGCCAGAGCAATTGCTCTGTGACCGTTAGCCTGTTTCGGCGATAAGCGCAGATACAGCCTCACAAATATTGGGAAGTCGCGTCCGGGATGGCGAGGCATTGCGGGCTCCATCAGCACGGATGAAGTGAAGTCTTGCACCTCCCGATCAGTAACTTCCTTATGAAAATAGATCACCGCCGAAAATTTCTGATCGGGACCGATCGAAACCATTTGGTGTGGGTGGTGCCAAGCGACTCGATTTTCCATCAAAAGAATTCTCATTCCACCACCGAACGCTGCGAGATTGAGGATGCCAGCCGCTATTAAGCCTAAGCCGATCCAGCGAGTGCGCCAGTAGATGATTAGTGGAAGGCCGAGCAGAAGAAAGGCAAGAGTAATGACGAGCACGATGGGGTTGAGGTAGGCGGCCGCGTAGCCGGAGCTAATTGACGCGCTCTGCTTTGCCATTCGCAGGCCTATCGCGACCCCAATCAAACTCAAGAGGACCAACGCTCCCCAGTTTATGCGGCGCTGAACAGCAGATACGGGCTGATCGGACAACAGGATGGCCATGAAGTCGCTAGAGTAACTCAATGAAGATTTTCGGTGGTACAAAAGAGTTTTCGTTCACGTTCCGCGGTTTGACCGTGAAAACGCCGGCGCATATACTTGATTTTCTGGCTGAATTGCGTACCTAGGAGTGAAAACAATGGAGCAGGCTGTTATTTTAAGCGCGGTGCGGACACCGATTGGGAAATTTATGGGAGGGCTGGCGCCGCTTTCCGCGACGGAACTTGGCGCGAAAGTGGTCGCTGAAGCGGTGCGGCGGGCAGGCATCGAGCCGAACGTAGTGGACGAAGCGATCATGGGCAATGTGGTGCAGGCGGGGCTGGGGCAGAATCCGGCGCGTCAGGCGGCGTTGCGCGGCGGACTTGATTCACGCGTTGCGGCGATGACGATCAACAAAGTTTGCGGTTCGGGATTGAAAGCCGTGGCGCTGGCGTCGCAGGCGGTCCAGCTTGGCGAGTCGGAAGTGGTGGTCGCGGGCGGGATGGAGTCGATGTCGAACTGCCCGTACTTGCTGAAGGGCGCGCGCAGCGGATTTCGACTGGGCAATCAGGAAATTTTCGATTCGATGATCACCGACGGCCTGTGGGACGTTTACGAAAATTATCACATGGGGGTTACAGGCGAGCTGGTGGCCGAGAAATACGGCATCACGCGGCAGGAGCAGGACCAATTCGCGTTG